>WBZX01000129.1_pt1 | contig 69743 bp, 69 predicted proteins | sample 5204211 | NCBI WGS metagenome assembly WBZX01 (sample SAMN12344362, study PRJNA552823) | activated sludge metagenome | biome: Activated sludge suspended growth; feature: Nitrification reactor; material: Wastewater; isolation source: activated sludge from nitrification reactor of wastewater...
GTCCAGGCCCAGCGACTGGCTCATGGCGAGGATGGCGCGCACGATGGCGGCGTCGTTGGCATCGCCCGGAATGTCGCGCACGAAGGACTGGTCGATCTTGATCTGGCCCAGCGGCAGGCGCTTGAGGTAGGACAGCGAGGAATAGCCGGTGCCGAAATCATCCATCGAGAAGCCCACGCCCATGCCGTCGAGTTCGTGCATGCGGGCAATGACGGTGTCGAGGTTGTCGAGCACCACGCTCTCGGTGAGTTCGAGTTTCAGGCGGGCCGGATCGGCGCCGCTGGCAAGCAGACAGTGCCTGACCTGGTCGACGAAACCGGGTTGCAGGAACTGGCGCGCACTGACGTTGACCGAGAGGATCAGGTCGCGCGCACGCGGGTCGAGCGCCCAGGCCTTGAGCTGGGCGCAGGCCGTGTCGAGCACCCATTGTCCCAGTTGCAGGATCAATCCGGATTCTTCGGCCAGCGGGATGAACTGGGCCGGGGAAACCACCCCCTGGCTCGGCGACAGCCAGCGCACCAGGGCCTCCGCCCCGATGAGTGCGCCGTCCTGGTCGACCTGCGGCTGGTAATAGAGGCTGAATTCGTTCCGGTCCAGGCCGCGTCGCAGCGCACGTTCCAGCGTGGCGCGCGCCTCGATGGCGGATTGCATCGCCGGACTGAAAAAACGGATGGCGTTGCGACCGGCATCCTTGGCCCGATACAGCGCGACATCGGCGTGCTTGAGCAGGATTTCCGCGGCGTCCTCCTGTCCACGAAACAGGGTCAGGCCCGTGCTGGTGGTGGAAAAATACTCGGATTCGCCGCCGCCCAGCACGTAGGGCAGGCTGAGCACGGTGCGGATCTTTTCGGCGATGGCCTCGGCCTGCGTGGCAGCAGCGCGCTCCGATTGTCCCAGGCCTTCGAGCATGACCACGTATTCGTCGCCGCCCAGGCGGGAAACCGTGTCCTCCTGGCGCAGGCAGGACTGGATGCGCTGCGCCACCTCGACCAGGAGCCGGTCGCCGACGTCGTGGCCCTGGGTATCGTTGAGGCCCTTGAAATGGTCGAGGTCGAGGATCATCAGGGCGCCGTATTCCCGGCTGCGGGTGCTGGCCGTCAGGGCATGGCCCAGGCGGTCCATCAGCAGACGCCGGTTCGGCAGGCGGGTGAGCGGATCGTAGTAGGCGAGGTTGCGGATGGCTTCCTCGGATTTCTTGCGTTCGGTGATGTCCTCGATGATGGCGATGCCGCCTTCGATCTGGTTCTGCACACCCAGCAGCGGGGTGGCCGACAGGGAGATCCAGAGGTGGACGCCGCGCAGGGTGGAGACGTATTCCCCCTCGTAGAAGCCTTCGTTGCCCTGGATCGCCGCTTCCAGTGCCGGCACGATGCGGGGGTCGCGCAGACGTTTCATGTCGAGGCCGACCAACTGCTCGAGCGAGACCTGGAGGAGCTGCGGCAGGCGGTCGTTGCAGAAGGTGATGATGAGATCGTTGTCGTAGTGCACGATGCCGGTGGGCGAGTGCTGGAGGATGCGGCGATAACGCTCCTCGCTGCTGCGCAGCGTCGCTTCGGCCTGCCCGCGCTCCACCAGTGCGGCCTCGGCGGCATCACGGGCATTCTTGAGGTTTCCTGCCAGACGCCCTTGTTCCAACCCCAGCAGGATCGCCTTGTCGAGGGTCTCGTGCAGGTAGCGTGCACTGGCGACAACGGTGACCAGAAAAACCAGCGTCATCAAGCCGAAAGCCCAGTCGAGAAGCGTATTGGCCTGCAGCAGAATCACCAGCGCCATCGGCAGCAGGAGCGGGAAGGTGAAGACCTGGAAGGCAGCGGGAACCGGAGCCAGGATGGGGACGGCGCCCGCGACCATGCCACCAAGGATCAGGCCGGTGAACAATCGCGCCCCATCCGGTGCATGCCACATGAACAGGGTCGCGCTCATCCCCCACACAAGTGCGGCGGCGGCCGTGAACCCGATATAGCGCCGTCGCCAGGCAGGGCACGCGGCCGCATCGGGTTTGGCGGCCAGGAAACGTCTGGCAAGCAGGTAGCGGCTCCCCGCAAGGGCGACAACGCAGCCCCACCAGATCAATGTCGGGGTGATCGGGGCATGCAGCGTGGCATTGAGATAGGCCACGAGCGAGGCGTTGACCACATGAACCAGCTGTGCCAGGCCCGCATTGCGATACAGGAGGGCGGTTTTCTGTCGCTGGGCTTCGGATGCTAGGTCGGCATCCAGGCTGGAATTGAGTGACATGCCTGTGATTCTAGTGCAATAGGATGCGCGGCATGCGCGGCATGCGCGGCGTCGATGTGCGTTCCGATGCGAACGCCGGACATGACCGTGCCGAGGGCGTGGTATCGTGTCGCCGTATTTGCCGGCCCCCCGCGTGATCCGTTGACCCCTCTCAGCCGATGAGCCAGACCCCCCGTTCGGTTATCTCCCTGCCCTGGCGACTGCTGCTGCTCGCGGGAACGGCTGCATTGGGAGCCGGCGTGGTCGGTGTCCTGACGGCCCAGGAGCCGGGCTGGATCCGTTTCTTCGACAACCTGCACTGGACGGCGGGCACGCTGATGGGCGCCGTGCTGTCCTGGTTCGGCGTGCGTGCGGCCCCCGCAGAAAGCCGCCGCGGACTGCGCTGGATCGCGATCGGTCTCTCTGCGTATGCGTTCGGACAGCTCGTCTGGGACCTGCAGTCCGAACTCGGCCACCAGGCCCTGGCATCGCCCGCCGACCTGTTCTACCTGTGGCTGGGGCCGTGCATCACCGCGGGGCTGCTCTTCGAATCCTTTCGGCTGACCGACCGCGGACAGCGCACGACCCTGCTGCTGGATGCCGCCATCCTCGCCATCACCGGGCTGACCCTGGTGCTGGTGCTGTATCTCCCGCAGCACAGCACGCTGCCGCTGCCGACGCTCGCGTTGCTCGCAGCCTACCCGGTCACCCTGTTCACGGCAGCGAGCGTGGGCCTGATCGCGGCACCGACCTTGCGCCTGAAACGCAACGGGGCGTACTGGTTGTTCCTGCTCTCGCTGATCGTCACCAGCGTCAGCTGGATGGTGTGGAACATGATGGTGCTGGAGGGAAGACCCGTCGAGGGGGCCCGGATCAACAGCCTATTCTCGGTGTCGGTCGTGGGCATGGGACTGGCAACCCTGTTCTGGCGCTTCGAGCCTTCGCAGAATGCCGTGTGGGACCGCATCAGCGAAAGCATCCTGCGCCTGCTGCCACTGACGGCGGTGGTGGCATCGAGCCTGGCCGTCATCCTTCTGCTCAGCCAGGGCGGGGTGCCGCCGCTGGTGCGCACTATCGCCAACACCGGCGCACTGGTGGTGGTGGGCCTCGCCATGCTCAAGCAGAGCATGGTGCTGCGCGAGCACGAACTGCTCAAGACGCTGAGCCGCCATCTCGAGGAAAGCGAACGCCAGAAATACCTCATCCTCAACACCATGCCGGACCTGGTCTGGCTCAAGGATGCGAACGGCGCCTACCAGATGTGCAACCCTGGCTTCGAACGCCTCTACGGCGCGCCTGAATCCGCCATCGTCGGCAAGACCGACTTCGATTTCGTCGACCCGCAACTGGCGCGTTTTTTCCTGCAGAAGGACCAGGAAGCGATGCAGGCCGGACATGCCCTGCGCAACGAGGAATGGGTGACCTTCGCCCACGACGGTCGCGAGGTGCTGCTGGAAACCGTGAAAACCCCGCTGCGCGACAGGCAGGGAACCCTGCTCGGCGTACTCGGCATCGCGCGCGACATCACCGAGCGCGAACGTGCAAGCCGCCAGCTCGCACTGGTGGATTTCGCCCTCAACCACGTGAAGGAGGCTGCGTTCCTGATGGATGAGGGCGGCCGTCTCCATTACGTGAACGACGAGGCCTGCCGGTCGCTGGGCTACGCGCGCGAACAGCTCCTGCAACTGCGGGTGATCGACATCGACCAGGATTGCGCCTCACCGGAGCAGTGGCAGACGACCTGGGCCCAGCTCAAGCTGCAGAGGACCATGACGTTCGAGAGCACGCACAGGGCGCAGGACGGCAGCCAGTTCCCGGTCGAGGTCAACGCCAACTACTTCGAATTTGGCGGGCAGCCCTACGTGCTGAGCCTGGCGCGCGACATCGTCGAGCGCAAGCAGGCCGAGGAGCAGATCTGGAACCTCGCCTATTTCGACGCGCTGACGAAGCTGCCCAACCGGCGGCTGCTGATGGACCGGCTCGGCCACGCGCTTGCGTCCAGCCAGCGCAGCCGCGCCTTCGGCGCCCTGCTGATTCTCGACCTCGATCATTTCAAGACGCTCAACGACACGCAGGGCCACGACGTCGGCGATCGCCTGCTGATCGAGGTATCGCAGCGCCTGACGGCCTGCGTGCGGCGGGAAGACACGGTATGCCGGCTCGGCGGCGACGAATTCGTGGTGCTGCTCGAGGGGCTGGGGCAGGACGAGCGCCACGCCGCGCACCAGGCCGAGCTGGTCGCGGAAAAAGTCCGCCTCACCCTGGGCCAGCCCTATCTGCTGAATCCCAACGAGGCTGAATTCCACGGCAGCGCGAGCATCGGGGTGACCCTGTTCAGCGACCAGAAACTCCCGGTCGAGGCCCTGCTGAAACAGGCCGACGTGGCGCTGTACCAGGCCAAGGATGCCGGCCGCGACCAGATCCGCTTCTTCAATCCCGCCATGCAGGCGGCGATCGATGCACGCACGGTGCTGGAGGCCGCGTTGCGGCGGGCGCTCGACCAGGACGAGCTGCGCCTCTATTACCAGCCGCAGGTCGACCAGCGCGACCGCCTGGTGGGTGCCGAGGTCCTGCTGCGCTGGCACCGGCTGGACCAGGCCTGGGTGTCGCCGGCCGATTTCATTCCGCTGGCCGAGGACACCGGACTCATCCTCTCCATCGGCCAGTGGGTGCTCGACACCGCCTGCGCGCAGCTCAAGGCGTGGTCGGCCGACCCGCGGACCCGCAACCTGCAGCTTTCGGTCAATGTCAGCGCACGCCAGTTCTTGCAGGAAAATTTCGTCGACGCGGTGCGTCACAGCCTGAAGACGAGCGGCATCGACCCGGCACGACTGAAGCTGGAACTGACCGAGAGCGTGGTGCTCGACGACATCGACGGCGTGGTGAGCCGGATGCAGGAACTGATCGCGCTGGGCGTGAGTTTCTGCCTCGACGACTTCGGCACCGGTTATTCCTCGCTCTCGTACCTGAAGCGCCTGCCGCTGGAACAGGTGAAGATCGACCAGTCCTTCGTGCGCGACGTGACGGAAGACCAGAACGACGCCGCCATCGTCCGGGCCATCATGGCCATGAGCCGTTCGCTGGGTCTGCAGGTCGTCGCCGAGGGCGTGGAAACCCAGGCGCAGCGCGACTTCCTGCTGCAGAACGATTGCACCATCTACCAGGGCTTCCTGTTCTGCGAACCGGTGCCGATCGAGGAATGGCAGCGCTGCCTGGATGCCTTCGGCGATCCCGTGGCCTGAGGAGATGGGACAGCCCGCCGCACTGCATCGCAACATGCCCAGATTCGTCAAAATCCTGCTTGCCTGCCTGATCTGCCTGACCGTCACGGGCATCGTGCTGAGCCTGCTCCAGAGCGTGTTCGCATGAACGCTCCGGTCGCCCCTGCCGTGCGGAACGAGGACGAAGCCTGGATGCGCGAAGCGCTCGAACTTGCCCGCGCAGGCGGGCTGGCGGGCGAAGTGCCGGTGGGTGCCCTCGTGGTGCTGGGCGGGGAAGTCGTCGGCCGCGGCTACAACCAGCCGGTTTCCAGCCACGACCCCACGGCGCACGCCGAGGTGGTGGCGCTGCGCGACGCCGCCGGGCGGCTCGCCAACTACCGTCTGCCCGGCGCAACCCTGTACGTGACGATGGAGCCCTGCGTGATGTGCGCCGGCGCCATCCTGCATGCGCGCGTGGCGCGCGTGGTCTACGGAGCGAAGGAATACAAGACCGGCGCGCACGGCAGCATCGTCGACGTGTTCGCCGAGCCGCGACTGAATCATCATTGCGAGATCGTCGGCGGCGTGCTGGCGGACGCATGTGCGGCGATGATTTCCGGTTTCTTCGAAACGCGCCGGCAGCAGAAGAAGGGAGCCGCCTCATGAGCGATCTGGTTGTCGAAATCGATATCCGCCGCCAGCAGCTGTACCTGTGGGAACCGTTTCCCGACGGCGACATGCTGATTCGCCAGTATCCCGTTTCGACCGCCGTCAACGGCCCCGGCGAGGAAAACGGCAGCCTTCGCACCCCGCGCGGACGCCATCGCATCGCGGAGAAGATCGGGGCCGGCATGCCGCTGTACAGCGCGTTCAGGGCGCGCGTGCCGACCGGCGAGATCTGGACCCCCGAACTCGATGCGGCCAACCCGGGCCGCGACTGGATCCTCACCCGCATCCTCTGGCTGGAAGGACTGGAAGCCGGAAAGAACCGGGGCGGCAACGTCGACACCCACGATCGCTACATCTACATCCACGGCACCCACGAGGAGCACCGCATCGGCACGCCGGCTTCGCACGGCTGCATCCGCATGCGGAATATCGACGTGGCCGAACTGTTCGATCTGGTGCAGGCCGGGACCGAAGTGCGGATCGCTGCCTGAACGCAAGAGCCCTGAGACGAAAAACCCGGCCTAGGCCGGGTTTTTCGTCTGGCAGGGGGCGCGTAACTACTGCAGCACGACCAGGGTGACGCGGCGGTTCTCGATGCGGCCGGCCCGGGTCTTGTTGCTGGCGACGGGGGCGGATTCGCCGTAGGAGATGACGTTCATGCGGTGCAGGGCGAAGCCGTGCTGGATGGCCAGGTAGCGGCGCACGGCTTCCGCGCGCTGTTCGCCGATCCTGAGGTTGGTGGACTCGGGGCCGCTGCTGTCGGTGTGGCCCTGGATCTCGATGTAGACATTGCGGTTCTCGGCCTTGATCTTCGCGGCGAAGTCGTCGAGGGCTTTCTTCGCCTCTGCGGTCAATGTGCTGCCTTCGAATTCGAAGGCGATCTGGCTGGACAGCGTGGTTTCGTAGAGGAACTTGCCGGCGGCGAGCTTGCCGGCGGCATTGGCGCGGTCGAGCGCGTCCTGGGCCGTGCGCGAGACGCCGTCGATCGCGGTCTGCTGGCCGTTCACGCGGTTCTCCAGGCCTTGATACAGACTGGCGGTCTTGCCGAACCTGTCGCTGGTGTCGGCCTGCTGGCCGTCGACGCGCTTGTTCACGCCGGCGATCTGTTCGTTGACGTAGTCCTTGGTGGCACAGCCGCCGAGAAGGGCGGCGACGGCCAGGGCTGTGAGGATATGGCGGGTATTCATGCGGGACTCCGGGTTCTGTAATCGATCAGTCTAGACAATCATCGGCTTGCCGTCGTTCAAATTGAGCCAGCCCTTGGCGATGCGGTAGACGAACCAGACGAAGGCGACCCCCCAGATCAACCAGCCGATCAGGATGAGAAAGGTGATCGAGCCCAGCACGCCCCATACCAGGCTCCACCAGAAGGTCCGGATCTGCCAGGTGAAATGGCTTTCGAGCCAGGTGCCGCGTGCCTCGTCCCGCTTGATGTAGTTGAGCACGATGGCGACGATCCAGGTGATGCCGAAACCGAGCAGCGACAGCGCGTAGAGGCCGTAGATGACGTGGGTGAGCGTCTTCAGGCTGGCAAGGCGGTCGTCGGCGACGGGTTCCATCAGCGGGCCTTCTCGTAGAGAGGCATCATCTTCGGCACCAGCGCGGTCAGCGCCTGGATGCGGTCGTCCGGCGAGGGGTGGGTGCTGAGGAACTTGGGCGGGTTGCTGGTATTGGCCGCGGCCATTTTCTGCCACAGCTTCACTGCCGTGCGCGGATCGTAGCCGGCACGGGCGGCGAGTTCGATGCCGTAGCGGTCGGCCTCGGATTCGCTGGCGCGGCTGTTGGGCAGGGTGAGCGCGATGTCGGCGATGGGCGCCAGACCGGTGAGGTCGGTGCCGGCGGCGATGGAACCGAGCTGCAGGCCTGCCTGCGTGGCGAGTGCCCGGCTCATGCGTTCGCGGCCGTGGCCGAGCAGGGCATGGGAAATCTCATGGCCCATGATCTGCGCGATCTCGTCATCGGACAGCTGGAGCTGGTTGATGATGCCGGTGTAGATCGCCATCTTGCCGCCGGGCATGCACCAGGCGTTGAGCGTGGGCTCGTCGAGCACGGCGACCGACCACTTCCAGTCCTTCGACGGCGGATACATGACGCCGGCCTGCGCGATGAGGCGGTCGGTGATGCGCTTGACGCGCGCGTTGAGCGCGGCGTCGCTGCTGATCTTGCCGCTTTTCTGCGCGTCGGTCAGCGTCTGCGCGTAGGCGGTGGCGGACGAGGCCTGGGCCTGCTCCTCCGACACCAGCACGAACTGCTTGCGGCCGGAGACGGGATTGGTCTGGCAGGCGGACAGGCCGGCAGCCAGGGCGAGTACGACGAATGCGCGTTTCATCGGCATGTCCCCTGCGGCTTCAGATGCCGCGCAAGAGTTCGTTGATGCCGACCTTGGACAGCGTCTTCTCGTCGACCTTCTTCACGATGACCGCGCAGTAGAGGCTGTACTTGCCGTCCTTGGAGGGCAGGTTGCCGGACACCACCACCGAGCCGGCAGGCACGCGGCCGTAGTGGACCTCGCCGGTCTCGCGGTCGTAGATCTTGGTCGACTGGCCGATGTAGACGCCCATCGAGATCACGCAGTTGTCCTCGACGATCACGCCTTCCACCACTTCGGAACGGGCGCCGATGAAGCAGTTGTCGCCGATGATGGTGGGATTGGCCTGCACCGGCTCCAGCACGCCGCCGATGCCGACGCCGCCCGAGAGGTGCACGTTCTTGCCGATCTGCGCGCACGAACCGACGGTGGCCCAGGTGTCGACCATGGCGCCTTCGTCGACGTAGGCGCCGATGTTCACGTAGCTGGGCATCAGCACCACGTTCTTCGCGATGTACGAACCCATGCGCGCGGCGGCCGGGGGCACCACGCGGAAGCCGCCCTCGCGGAAGTCCTTCGAATTGAAATCGGCGAACTTGCTGGGCACCTTGTCGTAGTAGTTGGTGTAGCCGCCCTTGATGAACTGGTTGTCCTCCATGCGGAAGGACAGCAGCACCGCCTTCTTCACCCACTGGTGGGTCGTCCAGTTCTGCCCCTCGGTGCGCTCGGCGACGCGCAGCTGGCCGCAGTCGAGCAGGTCGATGACGGCCATGACGGCGTCCTTGACCTGGGGATCGACGTTGCGCGGGGTGATTTCGGCGCGGCGTTCGAAAGCGGCTTCGATGATGGGCTGGAGTTCTTGCATGATGGATCTACCGTGTTGAGAAAAGGGAATCAGCGGACGGGGCAGAGCTCGGTGTCGAGCCGGGTCCAGACCAGCCCCGGAATGTCAGGGTGCGATTGTAAGGCCTGGACCGCCTTTTCGACGCGCCACGCGGGTTCGTTGCTGCCGAAGAGCACGTGCGCCCGGCCGTCGTCGCCGACCTCGTAATCCACGAACAGCGCGCCCTCGCGTGCGAGCACGCCCTGCACCGCGTACTCGATTTCCGCCGGCGTGGCGGCGCAGGCGGCGACGCAGTACGGAACGAGGAGGCAGGCGAGGGCGGTGCGGATCATGGCCCTACTTCAGGTAGTCGACGATGCGCCGGGCCGCCTCGATGCAGCGGGCCTCGCCGTCGACCAGGGCGATGCGCACGTAGCCCCTGCCGGGGTTGAGACTGGCGGCGTCGCGGGCGAGAAAGCTGCCGGGCAGCACGGTGACGTGCTGTTGCTCGAACAGCCCGCGGGCGAAGGCCGCATCGTCGCCGCCCGGCACCTTCGCCCACAGGTAGAAGGCGGCGTCGGGGGCGTCGAATTCGAGCACGGGTTGCAGGATGGGCATCACGGCGGCGAACTTGGCGGCGTACTGGCGGCGGTTCTCGACCACGTGCGCCTCGTCGTTCCAGGCGGCGACGCTCGCGGCCTGCACCGCCGGGCTCATGGCGCTGCCGTGGTAGGTGCGGTAGAGCAGGAATTGCTTCATCAACGCGGCGTCGCCGGCGACCAGGCCCGAGCGCAGGCCGGGCACGTTGGAGCGTTTCGACAGCGAATTGAATACGACCAGGTTGCGGAACCCGCGGCCGAGTTGCTGCGACGCGGTGAGCGCGCCCAGCGGCGGGCGGCCTTCCTCGAAATAGATCTCGGAGTAGCACTCGTCGGCGGCGACGACGAAGCCATGCCGGTCCGACAGTTCGAAGAGTTCGCGCCAGTCGTCGAGCGTCATCACGCGGCCGGTGGGGTTGCCGGGCGAACAGACGTAGACGAGGTTGACGGTCTCCCACAGGTCGTCCGGCACGCGCGACCAGTCCATGCGGAAACCGTTGTCGCGGGTGGTGTTGAGGAAGAAGGGCCGCGCGCCCGCCAGCAGCGCCGCGCCTTCGTAGATCTGGTAGAAGGGATTGGGCGAGACGATCGTGCGGCGGCCGTGGCGGCTGGAATCGACGCTGGCCTGCGCGAAGGCGAACAGGGCTTCCCTGGAACCGTTCACGGGCAGCACCTCGGTCGCGGGGTCGATTTTCACGCCGTAGCGGCGTTCCGCCCAGGCCGACATGGCCTGGCGCAGCGCGTCCGACCCCTGGGTGACCGGATAGCTCGCCAGGCCGTCGAGGCCGGCGATCAGCGCGTCCTTGATGAACTGCGGCGTGGGGTGCTTGGGTTCGCCGATCGACAGGTTGATTGGCGCAAGATCGGGATTCGGCGTCACGCCGGCGAAGAGCTCGCGCAGTTTCTGGAACGGGTAGGGGTGGAGCAGGTCGAGGCGGGGATTCATTGCACGCGGGACGAATGACAAGTCGTGGCATTATAAATCGCCATGTCCACCGCCCGCCTGCACCGTCCCCTCGCCATCGCCAGCCTCGTCTACGCCGCCGCCCTGTGGGGGCTGGTGTGGTATCCCTACCGGCTGCTGGCCGAGGCCGGGGTCGGCGGCATCGCGTCGAGTTTCTTTTCCTACGCCATTCCGCTGCTGCTCGTGGGCTGGCTGCACGGCCGCGCCGTGGTGGCGGCACGCTCGCGCTGGGCCTGGCTCGTCGCCATGGGCCTGGCTGCGGGCTGGACCAATCTGGCCTATGTGCTTGCCGTGCTGGAAGGCGAGGTGGTGCGGGTGCTGCTGCTCTTTTATCTGTCGCCGCTGTGGACCGTGCTGTTCGCCGGCCTGCTGCTGCGCGAAAGGCTCAACCGCGCCGGCTGGGCGGTGATGGCGCTGGCCGCCGGCGGCGCCGTCGTCATGCTGTGGCAGCCCGGCGACTGGCCGCTGCCCGCCAACCGTGCCGAATGGCTGGGCCTGTCGGCCGGCCTCATGTTCGCCGCGAGCAACGTGATCAGCCGCCACCTCGAAGGCGTGGCCGAGGGCGCAAAATCGGTGTCGGTATGGACGGGGGTCGCGGTCCTGACCGTGATCGGACTCGCGCTGAAGCCGTCCGGGCTCGATTTCGTCGCGAACGCCGCCCCGGCAACCTGGCTGCTGCTGGCCGGCGTCGCCCTGCTCATCGGCAGCATGACCTACGCCGTGCAGTACGGCCTTGCCCGCGTGCCGGCCAACCAGGCCATCGTCATCTTCCTGTCCGAACTGGTGGTGGCGGCAATCTCGGCCTACTTCCTGTCCGACGAGCGCATGGGCGTGCAGGAGTGGGTCGGGGCCGCCATGATCGTCACGGCCAGCCTGTTTTCCGGCCATATGGAAAACGACCCGGAGAAACCAGATGCCTGAAATCAGCGCCTTGCTGCACGCCGGCCTGCTGGTCGCCGACCTCGACCGTGCACGGCATTTCTACGGCAACGTGCTCGGCCTCGCGTCCTGCCCGCGACCGGACCTGCCGTATCCCGGCGTCTGGTACGACCTGGGCGGCGGCCAGCAGCTCCATCTCATGAACCTGCCTAACCCCGACGCCGGGACGCCGCGTCCCGTCCACGGCGGGCGCGACCGTCACCTTGCCCTGGGCGTGCGGGAGATGACTGCGCTGAAGGCGCGTCTCGACGCCGCCGGCGTGGCCTATACCGCCAGCCAGTCCGGCCGCGCGGCGCTGTTCTGCCGCGATCCGGATGGCAACACGCTGGAGTTTGTCGCAGTCGCCTAGTCGAACAGGCGGATCCCGTCGCGCGCCAGCAGGGCGGCGCCGTAGGCCGCTTCGGTGTGCGCCGCGCGGCGCACCGGTACGCCGAGTCGACGCTGCCGGATGGCGGTCCAGACCGGATTGTTCGCGCCGCCGCCCGCCGTTTCGACGCGGACGAGCGGATTGGCCCCCAGTTCCGTCAGCAGCGCGTAGCCGCGCGCCTCGATGCGCGCGAGGCTTTCCAGCAGGCCATGCAGGAATTCGGCATCGTCTGCCGGGCGCGGCGAGAAACGCGGGGACAGGGCCGGATCGCTGACCGGGAAGCGCTCGCCCGGTTTCGGCAGCGGCAGATAGTCGAGCGGACTTTCCCGGGCCGGGTCGATCGCTTCCGACAGTTGCGCCAGCCTGCGGTCGTCGAAGAACTGCCTGAGTGCGGCCCCGCCGGCGTTGGAGGCGCCGCCCGCCAGCCAGCGCGTGCCGAACCAGTGCGAATACACGCCGTGTTCGCTTGATTCGACCCGGGTGTCGGACAGGTGCTTCAGCACCAGCGTGCTGCCGAGCGAGGTGACCGCGTCGCCGCTGGCCTGCACGCCGGCGGCGAGGAAGGCGGCGATGGAATCGGTGGTGCCGGCGTGCACCATGCAATGCGGATTCACGCCCAGATAGCGCGCGCGCGGCCGCGACACGGTGCCGAGTCGCGCCCCTGGCGCGATCGGCACCGGCAGGTAATCCACGTCGGCCAGGTATTCCACCCAGGCCGGCCAGCGCAGGGTGTCGAGGTCGAGCCCGAGCTTCAGCGCGTTGTGGTAGTCGGTCATGCCGACGCGGCCAGAGAGCAGCCCGGCCAGCCAGTCGGCCTGGTTGAGGTAGAGCCGCGCGCCGGTGAGGCCCAGCCGCTTCTTCAGCCACAGCATCTTGGCCAGGCCCGAGGTGACGGCGGCTGCGGGGTGGCCGGGGGTGGCGGTCTTCGCGATCAGCGCGGCTTCTTCCACCGCGCGGTCGTCGTCGTAGAGCAGCGGCGGTGCGCGCGGATCGAGCGCTTCGTCGCAGGCCAGCAGGGTGCCCGAGGTGCCGTCGAGCGCGATGTCGGACAGTTGCACGCGGATCGCCGGGGGCAGGGCGGCGACCAGATCCCACAGGGCCTCGCGCCAGAGGCCGGCGCGCTCGTATTCCTCCAGGGTGCCGAAGTCGCGGCGGTCTTCGTGGACCACCGCGCCATCGGCATCGATCACGCAGCTCCGCGCGCCGGAAGTACCGAAATCAATCCCCAGGAAATACAAATGCTTACCCGCGTGTATTCGAGTTGTGACCGAACTGCATCAGGTCCACGCGCGGGGCCGGCTGCCAGCCTTTCTTGCGGTGTTCGGCGACCACGTTGGTGAAGATGCCGCCACGCACGTAGAACTTGGCGGTGAGCCGCATGAACCTGGGTTTGGTGGCTTTCACCAGGTCGTCGAGGATGCGGTTGGTGACGTCCTCGTGGAAATGTCCTTCCTCGCGGAAACTCCACATGTAGAGCTTGAGGCTCTTCAGTTCGACGCACAGCTTGTCGGGGATGTAGTCGAGGACGAGCGTGGCGAAGTCCGGTTGCCCGGTCTTGGGGCAAAGGCACGTGAATTCAGGGACTTCCATGTGGATATGAAAGTCGCGTCCCGGTTTGGGATTGGGGAAGGTCTCGAGGGTTTTGCTGGGTTGGGAAGGCATGGAATCGCTCGGTGTAGAATGCGGCCAACAGAAAAGAAGCGCCGCGAGGCGCTCGCTGGAAGTCCGTCATTATAAAAGCCCAGGTGCATTGTCTTGCGACTGACCCACATCAAACTCGCCGGCTTCAAGAGTTTCGTCGACCCCACCGTCATCCCCGTACCCGCCCAGCTCACCGGCGTGGTCGGCCCCAACGGCTGCGGCAAGTCCAACGTCATCGACGCCGTGCGCTGGGTGCTCGGCGAATCGTCGGCCAAGCATCTGCGCGGCGAAACCATGCAGGACGTGATCTTCAACGGCTCGGGCACGCGCAAGCCGGCTTCGCGCGCGTCGGTGGAACTGCACTTCAACAACGAACTCGGCCGCGCCGCCGGCCAGTGGTCGCAATACGCCGAGATCGCGGTCAAGCGCGTGCTCGACCGCAGCGGCGAGTCCACCTATTACATCAACACCATGCGGGTGCGACGACGCGACGTCGCCGATCTCTTCCTCGGCACCGGAGTCGGTGCGCGCGCCTACGCCATCATCGAGCAGGGCATGATCTCCAAGCTGATCGAGGCCAAGCCCGAGGAACTGCGCGGCTATCTGGAAGAAGCCGCCGGCGTGTCCAAGTACAAGGAGCGCCGCAAGGAAACCGAGGCGCGGCTGAAGGACGCCCGCGACAATCTCAACCGCGTCGAGGACATCCGGCGCGAATTGAACACCCAGGTCGAGAAGCTCACCGCGCAGGCCGAAGTCGCCCGGCAATACCGCGCGCTGCAGGACGAGCTGACCCTGTCGCAGCACCGCCTCTGGTTTGCGAAAAAGCACGACGCCGCCCAGCAGCGCGCGCGCATCGACAAGGATCTGTCCGACGCGCAGAACCGGCTGGATGCCGAAACCGCGCGCCTGCGCCACATCGAAGCGACGCTGGAAACCGCGCGCCAGACCCAGTTTGCCGGTCAGGACGCGCTGAACGCAAAACAGGCGACCTACTACCAGACGCAGTCCGAGGTGGCGCGCATCGAGCAGACGATGGCGCACCAGAACGCCACCCGCGAGCGGCTCTACCGCCAGGTGCAGGACCTGGGCACGCGGCTCGAAGCCCAGCATGGACGTCGCACCGCCACGGGCGGCGCTCTGGCCGAAGTGCAGGCGCAACAGCCGGGGCTGGAAACCGCGCTCGCCGAAGCCGAATCCGCGGCCAGGCAGACCACCGACAGCACCCTGCCGCAAAAGGAACAGCTCCTGCGTGCCGCCCAGCAGGCGGTAGGCGAGGCACAGCGCGCCGTATCCGAGCTCGACCGTGCACGCCAGGTGGACGAGAACAGCCTGGGCCACACCCGGCGCCAGATCGAGCAGTTCGACATGCGCCGCAAGCGGCTGGAACAGGAGCAGGCCCACCTGCCGCGGCCGGATGCCGCCGGCCTGTCGCAGAAGCAGGTCGAGGTGGAGGAACTGGCGCAGACGCTGGCCGCTGCGCAGGACAGGCTCAAGACCGCCGAGACCGCGCTGCCCGGGCTCGATGCCGCGCGCAGCCAGCACCAGCGCGACCTGGAGGCGGCGCGCAAGAGCCTGCACCAGGCCGAGGCCGAGCTCGCCGCACTGAAGAAGCTGCAGGAATCGCTGAAGGCCGACGAGAAGCTCGGCGGCTGGCTGGCCCAGCGCAACCTCGAACACGCCCCGCGCCTGTGGGAAAAACTCAGCGTCGCGCCGGGCTGGGAGGCCGCGGTCGAGGCCGTGCTGCGCGAACGCCTGCAGGCGGTGGCCGCGGATGCCGAAGCCAACTGGTTTGCCGATGCACCGCCTGCCCGCCTGACCGTATGGACCGCGCAGGGGGCCGCCGCGGCCAATCCGCCGGATACCTGGCTGGCCAGCAAGATCACCAGCGAAGACCTCGCGGCGCATGCCGCGCTCGCCGACTGGCTGGCCGGCGTGTACTGGGCCGAGGACGCCGCGGCCGCCCGTGCCAAAGCCGTGCAACTGGTCACCGGCGAATGCGTGGTCACGCCGCAGGGCCACGTGTTCACCCCGCACAGCGTGACGTTCCATGGCCCGCACACCGCGGTCGAGGGCATCCTCGCGCGCGGCCGCGAGATGGAGCAGCTGGCGACGGAAATCGCCCGCCTGCGCGACGAAGTGACGCGTCTGGACGCCGCCCATGCCGCAGCGCAGACAGCCCATGCCGAACGCCAGCGCGAAATCCAGGCGCTGCGCGCGCAGAGCGGGCAGACGCAGAGCCGCCACCATACGGCGCAGATGGAACTGCTGCGCCTGCAGCAGGCGGTGGAGCGCGTGCAGACACGCACGACCCAGATCACTGCGGAAATCGAAGAGGTCACGCGCCTCCTGACGAACGAGACGGCGAGTGCCGAATCGCTGGAAACGCGCCTGAAAACCTACCGCGAGCAGGACGAGGCGGCGCGCGAAGCGCTGTACGCCGCCCGCCAGCAGCGCGACCAGGCCGACCGCGCCGTGTTCGAGGCGCGCGAACTGCAGCGCACCATGGAGCGACGCCATCAGGAAGCCGGCTTCGCGCTGACCACCTGCAACAACAAGATCCGCGAATTGTCCGGGACGCTCGCCCGCGTCGAACAGGAAATCGCCGAGGACGACGCCCGCCTGCAGCAGGCGCGCGACGAACTTGCCCAACTGCCATCCGATGCGCTCGATGACGCCCTGCAGGCCGCGCTCGCGGCCCGTACCGAGGCCGAAACGCAGCTTGCCGCGGCGCGCGACGCGCTGGAAGGCCTGACCGCCGAACTGCGTGCCCACGACGAGGCGCGCTTGAGCTGCGAACAGGGTCTCGACCCGCTGCGCCGCAGCATCGAGCAGCTCAAGCTCAAGGACCAGGAAGCCATGCTCATGCAGTCGCAGTTCGAACTGCAGCTGCGCGAGGCGGCGGCCGACGAGGCCAGCCTCGAATCCGGCTTTGCCGACAGCCCCAAACCTTCGCAACTCCAGGCCGCGATCACCCGCCTGCAGAACGAGATCGCCGCGCTCGGTGCGGTCAACCTCGCCGCCCTGGACGAACTGACCCAGGCCAGGGAACGCAGCGAATACCTTGCCGCGCAATGCACCGACCTGCTGGAGGCCGTCACCACGCTGGAAGACGCGATCCACAAGATCGACCAGGAATCGCGCGCGCGCCTGAAGGACACCTTCGACACCGTGAACCGCCACATGGGCGAGCTGTTCCCGCGCCTGTTCGGCGGCGGCCAGGCCAAACTCATCCTCACCGGCGAGGAGCTGCTCGATTCCGGCGTGCAGGTATTCGCGCAACCGCCCGGCAAGAAGAACGCGTCCATCCACGTGCTCTCCGGTGGCGAGAAGACGCTGACCGCCCTCTCCCTGGTGTTCGCCATGTTCAAGCTCAATCCGGCGCCGTTCTGCCTGCTCGACGAGGTCGACGCGCCGCTCGACGACGCCAACACCGACCGCTACTGCAATCTGGTCAAGGCCATGTCCGACCAGACGCAGTTCCTCTTCATCACCCACAACCGCGTCACCATGGAAATGGCCCAGCACCTGGCCGGCGTCACCATGCAGGAGCCGGGCGTGTCGCGCATCGTCGCGGTGGACGTGGAAGAGGCGGTGGGGATGGTCGAGGCCGCGTAATTTCGCGCTGCCCCTAGCCTGAAACCGGCGCGATCGGCGAAAATGCGTTCTTTGCCGCATTGCCACGACACCCATGCTTGATATCCAGCTGCTGCGCCGCGACGCAGCCCTCGTCGCCGAGCGCCTTGCCGCACGCGGCTTTTCTTTCGACACGGCGCGTTTCGAGGCGCTGGAGAACGAGCGCAAGACGCTGCAGACCCGCACCCAGGACGCGCAGGCGAAGCGCAATGCGCTGTCCAAGCAGATCGGCATGCTGAAGGGCAAGGGCGAGGACACCACGGCGGTCATGGCCGAAGTGGCCGGCCTGGGCGACGAACTGAAGGCCTCGGAAGCACGCCTCGGCGAACTGCAGGGCGAACTCAACGATTTCCTCATGGGCGTGCCCAACCTGCCGCACGAATCCGTGGCGGTCGGCAGGGACGAGACCGGCAACGTGGAAGTCGCCCGCTGGGGCACGCCGCGCAGCTTCGATTTTGCGGTGCGCGACCACGTCGACCTGGGCGAAGGCCTGGGCCAGCTCGATTTCGAGGCAGCGGTCAAACTCACCGGCAGCCGCTTCACCGTGATGAAAGCCGGACTCGCCCGTCTGCATCGCGCGCTTGCCCAGTTCATGCTCGACGTGCACACCCGCGAACACGGCTACACCGAGGTGTATGTGCCGTATCTGGTGAACGCCGATTCGATGCGCGGCACCGGTCAGCTGCCCAAGTTCGAGGCCGACCTGTTCCATGTGCCGCGCGATTCGAAGCAGAGCGAGGCCGACGCCGACAGGCTGTATCTGATTCCCACCGCCGAGGTTCCGGTGACCAACCTCGTGCGCGACGAAATCGTGCCGCCCGAGGCCCTGCCGCTCAAATTCGTCGCCCACACGCCGTGCTTCCGCTCCGAGGCGGGTTCCTACGGCCGCGACACGCGCGGCATGATCCGCCAGCACCAGTTCGACAAGGTCGAGATCGTGCAGATGGTGAAACCGGAAGATTCCTACGCCGCGCTGGAAGCGCTGACGGCCAACGCCGAAGCGATCCTGCAGAAGCTTGGCCTGCCGTACCGCAAGATGCTGCTGTGCACCGGCGATATGGGCTTTTCCTCGGCCAAGACCTACGACCTCGAGGTGTGGCTGCCGGCGCAGAACACCTATCGCGAGATTTCCTCGTGCTCCAACTTCGAGGCCTTCCAGGCGCGCCGCATGCAGGCGCGCACCCGCAACACGCAGGGCAAGCCGGAACTGCTGCACACGCTGAACGGCTCGGGACTGGCGGTGGGACGCACCCTGGTGGCGATCCTGGAAAACTACCAGAATGCCGACGGCAGCGTGACCGTGCCGGAGGCGCTGCGGCCCTGGATGGGCGGGATGGAGACACTGACGCCGGCCTGAGCCGCGTCAGCCGGGCGGAACCAGCGAGCCGGCATTGCGGCCCAGGTTGATGAGCGGATCGTACTGGGGTTCGAGCCGCTGCAGGATGTCGTAATAGTTGCGGATGTTTTCGGTGAAGCCCAGGGCTTCGTGCCCGCGCGCGTAGCCGTATTTCATCGATCTCGCGTAGGTGCCGCGGCTGAGGTAGGGCAGGGCCTCCTTCACGTCGGCCCAGCTGTCTGGGTTGCCGCCGCGTACCTGTGCAATGCGGCGAGCATCTTCCAGATGGCCCTGGCCCTGGTTGTAGGCGGCGAGCGCGAGCCAGGTCCGGTCGGGTTCCGGAATGCGTTGCGGCAGGGCTTCCCGCAACAGCACCAGATAGCGCGCGCCGCCCAGGATGCTCTGGCGCGCGTTGAGCCGGTCGCTGATGCCCATGCGGTCGGCAGTCTCGCCGGTCAGCATCATCAGGCCGCGCACGCCGGTCGGCGAGGTCGCATACGGATTCCACTGCGATTCCTGGTAGCCGATCGCCGCCAGCAGGCGCCAGTCGATGCCGGTCAGGGTCTGCGCTTCGTGGAAGTAGCGCCGCAACTCGGGCAGGCGCTGCGGACGGCGTTCGAGGATGCCGAGGACGTCGCTGCTATCGAGTTGCCCGACGTGGCCGAAATAGCGTTCGTAGATGCGCTTGACGGTCCCGTCCCGCTGTGCGTTCTCGACGAAGCGGGCGAGGGCGATGCGCAGGGCCTGCGAGGCGTGCGGGGGCAGCGCCCAGACGATTTTCTGCGTATCGGGCAGGTCGAAGGCGACGCGCAGCGCGGGATACAGGGTGCGTACCGGGTCGAAGTCCATGCCGTTGATGACGATGGCGTCGTAGCGGCCCGCCTGCAGTTGCGCCAGCAGTTCCTCCGGCCAGACGTTTTCCAGCGCACTCCAGTCGAGGCCGGGCAGCTTGCGTTTCAGGCGCATGAGCATGGGCGCGTGCCCGGAGCCGACGATGAGCGCCACCTTCCTGCCCGCCAGGTCGGCCGGGTTGCGCGGCATCTCGGCATCGGCCCGCACCACGACGTGCACGGGCGTCTCGAACAAGACCGGACTGGCCAGCATGTGCCGGCTGCGCACCACGGCCAGGGGCAAGGCGGCCGCAGCGAAGTTGATGCTGCGCGTGTCGAGCAGGTCGAACAGGGCATCCGGTCGCTCCTTTTCGATCCAGTGCAGCGACCAGCGTTGCGATTCGGCGAACGCCTGCACGAGGTCGTGCTCGAAGCCGGCGGCCTCGCCGTTCGACGCAATGAAATAGGTGGACGGACTGTTGCGCGTACCGACCCACAGTTCGCTGGTGGCTTCGGGCGACCCGACCGGCTGCCCGCAGGCCGCCAGCGTCAACGCCAGCAACAGGGCAGTCCAGCTCCGAAATATCGCCATCTTTTTCGTATATGGCATGCGAACAGTCTGCCCCGGCAGGAAAATTTCGTCCACCCGGGGGGGCCGGATTCGGGACGACTCGGTTACAATACGCGCCGCCGGAGAGGTGGCAGAGTGGTCGAATGTACCTGACTCGAAATCAGGCGTAGGTGCAAGCCTACCGTGGGTTCGAATCCCACCCTCTCCGCCATTCCACCCAGACCGGACCGTCCGCTTCAGTCCCGGTCGTACGCCTGCCTCAGGGCGTCGATATCCAGTTTCACCATGCCCAGCACCGCCTGCATCACGCGATTCGACTTCGCCGGATCGGCGTCGCGCATCCATGCGCCCAGCTGGCGGGGCACCACCTGCCAGGGAAAACCGAAACGGTCCCTGAGCCAGCCGCATTGCACCGCCTGCCCGCCGTGCGCGGTCAGGGCCGTCCACAGGCGATCGATTTCCGCCTGCGTGTCGCAGTGGACGACGAAGGACACACCGTCGTTGAAAACGAAATGCGGGCCGCCGTTGACGGCCAGGTACGGCTGGCCGAAGAGGGTGAAGCTCACGGTGCGTACGCTGCCCGCGGCGCCGCCGATCTCGTTTTCGCCGCAGCGCGTGATGCCGGCGATGCGGCAATCCTCGCCGAAGACCTCGGCGTAGTAGGCAACGGCATCCTCGGCTTCGTAGTCGAAACACAGGCAGGTCGACAGGCTGATCATGGGCCGGCTCGCAGGCTATCCAGCCGCAACATATCACTTGCCGCACGGATGACCAAAGTGTTGCCCGCGTGCGCCGTCAGGCGGCGACGGAACAAATAATTTAGAATGCGGGTCTGTCGCCAGTCCGACCCGTCACCCGAGCACGCGCAACCGCAATGCCTACACATGCCTATCACGGCCGGCTATCCGTAGTCGTCCCCGTCAAGAACGAGCAGGACAACGTCGAGCCGCTGGTGCGCGAAATCGCCGCCGCCCTGGCGGGCAACACGATCTTCGAGATCCTCTACGTCAACGACGGCAGCACCGATGCGACCCAGTCCAGGCTGGACGCGCTCAAGACCGAGTTCCCCATGCTGCGCACGATCCGCCACCGCGCGTCGTGCGGGCAGAGTCGCGCGGTGACGACGGGCGTTGCCGCCGCGCGTTACGAATGGATCGCCACGCTGGATGGCGACGGCCAGAACGATCCGGCCGATATTCCGGCCCTGCTGGCGAAACTCGCCGACCCGGTGCAGCCTGCCAACCTGGCATTGCTGGCGGGCTGGCGCGCAAAACGCAACGACACCTTCATCCGCCGGCTTTCCTCCAGGATCGCCAACGGCGTGCGCGCCCGCATGCTCAAGGACAACACCCCCGACACCGGTTGCGGCCTCAAGGTGTTCGCCCGCGAGACCTTCCTGGCCCTGCCCAACTTCGATCACATGCACCGCTTCCTCCCGGCGCTGGTGATGCGCAACGGCGGCGCCGTGGTTTCCGTTCCGGTGAACCATCGCCCGCGCGAGCGCGGTTCCTCGAAATACGGCGTGCACAACCGCCTCTGGGTGGGCATCGTCGACCTCTTCGGCGTGGCCTGGCTGCAGCGCCGGGTGCGCCTGCCCGCCATCGAAACCGATTCCGATCTTTGAACGCGCGCGTCGTATTCAAGGGGCTGGCGCTGATCCTGAGTCTGGCGCTGCTGGGCTGGCTGTTCAATTCGAGCGACCTGGGCGACAGCGTCAACGAGGCCTGGATCGATGCGCACGTGCGCGGCCACGGGGTCAGCGGCGAACTGCTGTTCCTGCTGATGGGCGGCCTGTTCACCGCGATCGGCCTGCCCCGGCAGGTGATCGCCTTTCTCGGCGGGTATGCCTTCGACGTCGGCCTGGGCACGCTGCTGGGCGCGCTGGCGGCGCTGCTGGGCTGCGCGCTGAGCTTCGTCTACGCACGTTTCTTCGGCAAAGGCCTGTTGCGCGCGCGCCTGGGCGAGCGCGCCGGGCGCTTCGACCGCTTCATCCACCATCATCCGTTTTCGATGACGGTGCTGGTCCGCCTGCTGCCGGTGGGCAGCAATGTCCTGACCAACCTGGCCGCCGGCATTTCGAGCATCCGACCGCTGCCGTTCTTCCTCGGCACGCTGGTCGGCTATCTCCCGCAGACGCTGATATTTGCCCTGGTGGGCAGCGGGACCCAGATCAATCCGGTCTTGAAAATCGGTCTGGCGATCGTCCTCTTCCTCGTTTCCGTGGTGCTGGGGCTGTACCTTTACCGCCGTACCCGCGCGGCCAGCGCCCTCGGCTAGTCGGCCGCGCCCCGGCGTCCGCCGAGCGGCTCACGCGGGCAGACGGCGCTGGCTTATCGCCCGGCAGCAACGCTGCGCTGCCAGCGCGGCAGCAGATACACGCGCACGAGCAGCGCTACGGTCGCCGCACCCAGTGCCAGGCCGGCCAGCACGTCGGAAAGATAGTGCTTGCCGAGCCCGAGACGGGCGATGCCCATCAGCACGGCCAGCGTCAGCGCGAATGCCTGCAGTGCGCGCGAACGAACCAGGCACAGCACGAGGAACGCACCGATCGCCACGTCGACCGTGTGACTGGACGGGAAGGACGAATGCAGCAGTTGCATCCAGCCGGTCGCCGCATCCGGACTCGCATGCGGCCGCAGACGGGCGACGCCCACCTTGAGCAGATGCGTCAGCAGGACGGCGCCCAACCCTTGTGCGGCCAGGTAGGTGAAGCCGATATCCCGCGGCAGATGCTGTCGCCGGGCGAGGCCGAGCGCGAACACGGCCAGGAGAGGCAGGTAGAACAGGTAGGGGCCCCAGTGAGAATAGACATCGCATGCGGGACGGCCGAATCCGGCCAGCGGCGAGGCGGCGATGGTGGCGGCGACAGAGAGATCGGTCCCGCTCAGCCAGGACAGCAGGGCAAAGGCTGCGAGCAGCAGCGCGGCCAGCAGGATGGGACGCAGGCGGGCGCGGACGGTATCTGGGGCGGCGAGGAATCGGACGGCGACAGCGGGTTGGGTGGCATCCATTGGCGATGGCGGTGGATCGTTACCCGGCCATTCAACGGTTTTTTGCTTAAGCCGCCCTTAAGTGCGACGGCCTACAGTGGTGGGTTGTCCGCGGCAACGGTGATTCGTGCTACCGTGCCGTGGTTTTTTGCTCCGGCGGAGTGGACCTGCCGGGGCGTGTCTTTCGACTCGATGGATAGATCATGCCTGCATCCCTGATCGGAGAAAACGGCCGCGGCGCGCTGATCGCCAGCCTGATCCTGCTTGCCCTGCTGGCGGCCGTGGCCCTGGCGACCCGGCCGTATGTACCGATCGACGAGACGCGCTACGTCAGCGTGGCCTGGGAAATGTGGCTGCGCGGCGATTTCCTGGTGCCGTTCAAGAACGGCATGCCCTATAGCCACAAGCCACCGTTCATGTTCTGGATGTTCCAGGCGGGCTGGACCCTGTTCGGCGTCAACGAATGGTGGCCGCGCCTGGTGTCGCCCCTGTTTTCCGCCGGCGCACTTGTCCTGACCTACAGCCTCGCGCGCCGGCTCTGGCCGCAGCATGCGGGCCTGGGCGGACGCGCCGCGCTGATCCTCGCGAGCAGCCTGCTGTGGATCGTGTTTTCCACTTCGGCCATGTTCGACGTACTGCTCGCGTTCTGGGTGCTGCTGGGCATGCATGGCGTGCTTGCCGCGGCCGAAGGCAAGCGGCACGGCCTGTTCCTGATCGCGATCGCGATCGGACTCGGCGTGCTGACCAAGGGACCGGTGGTGCTGCTCGATCTCCTGCCGGTCGCCGCGCTGGCGCCCTGGTGGAATCCGGGACTGCGCTGGGGACGCTGGTACGGCAGTCTGTTGCTGGCCGTCGTGCTCGGCGCCGCCCTTGCACTCGCCTGGGCCATCCCGGCTGGCATGGCAGGCGGCGAGGCTTATCGGAACGCCATCTTCTGGGGACAGACCGCCGACCGCATGGTCGACTCCTTCGCCCATCGCCGGCCGCTCTGGTGGTACGTGCCACTGTTGCCGATCATGCTCTTTCCCTGGTTCGTCTGGCCGGGGCTATGGAGTGCGGTGGCGCAGCATCGCCGTCGCGGCCTGGATCGCGGCAGTCGCTTCTGCCTTGCCTGGATGCTGCCGGTCTTCGTGGCCTTTTGCTTCATCAGCGGCAAGCAGCCGCATTATCTGGTGCCCCTGTTCCCGGCCTTTGCCCTGTTCGCGGCGCGCGCGCTGGCAGAGCGGTCGTCTTCCCGCGTGGGACTGCCCGCGCTGCTGGCAGCCTTGCTGGGCGTGGCCATGGTGCTGGCAGGCAGCGGGCATCTCGCCTCGCTGAAGCATCAGGTGGCGATGCTGCCACCGGTGTGGCCGGGCATCGCGTTGATGGGAGGCGCCTTGATCGTGTGGCTGGCAAGCCGGCGTTCGAATCACGGCGGCGTGCTTGCACTGGGCGTGCTGGGGGCCGGCCTGCTGGCCTTGCTGCAGCTGGCGGCTTCGCGTTCGATCGAACCCCTGTACGACATCAAACCGATGGCCCAGGCCATCCGCCAGGTCCAGGACTCAGGCCGCACCGTGGCGAACATTGCCACCTATCACGCGCAATACCAGTTTCTGGGTCGGCTGGACAAGCCCCTGGTCGAATTGCGCGGCGCGGAAGTGGCGTCCTGGCTGCGTGCGCATCCCGACGACTATGCCGTCGTCTATCTGAAGGATATCGGCGCCGCCCCGGACGTGACGGCACGCCACAGGCAGGCCTATCGCGGTGGCGAGGCCGTGCTGGTGGATGCGAAAACGGCGACCGGCCTGCTGGCCGGTCATGTCGAATAGCCGGGTATCAGGCTTCGCTGTCGCGCTGCGGCAGCACCACTTCGCGCGAGGGCGAGATGGTCGAGATCGCGTGCTTGAAGATCATCTGCGCGGCCTGGTCCTGCCCCTTGAGTAACACCACGAACTGGTCGAAGGATTCGATCCGGCCCATCAGCTTGATGCCGTTGACCAGAAAGACCGAGACCGGAATGCGCTCTTTGCGCAGGGTGTTGAGAAAAACATCTTGCAGGTGGTTGTATTCTTTGCTCGCCATGATGGCTCCCTGTCAATGTGCTGGGTGACGACCTCGCCACCCGTTAATTATTAGCCGTTTATTCGATTTTTGCACCGGCGCGCGCCGCACTGATGGCGTCGCGCAGGCGCTGCTGCTGGATTTGCTTGACGATTTCGCCGCGCACCGTGTCGAGCGGCGGCAGCGGAACCTGACGCGTATCCTCCAGCCGGATGATGTGCCAGCCGAATTGCGTCTTCACCGGCGTCCTGGTGGTTTCGCCTTTCTTCAGCAGGGCCAGGGCGTCGGAGAATTCCTTCACGTAGGCACCTCGGTCGGCCCAATCGAGCAGGCCGCCGTTCTTGGCGGAACCCGGATCCTTGGAATACTTCTTCGCCAGGTCCTCGAATTTGGCCTTCTTGCCGAGTTCGGCCATGACCTTCTTCGCGTCCGCCTCGGATTTCACCAGGATATGGCGGGCATGGTATTCGACCGGGGAAGGTTCGGCCTTGGCCTTGTCATACACGGCGAGGATCTCGCTGTCGGCGATCGGATGCGACTTCACGTAGTCTTCCAGATAGGCCTTGGCCAGCATGTCCTTGCGACGGATGTCCATCGCGGCGGCAAGTCGGGCGTCCTTGTCGAGGCCTTTCTCGATGGCCGCGCGGGACAGCAGTTCCAGATTGATCAGCGAGTCGCGCACGCGCGCGTCGAGTTGCGGGGAATCGGGCTGTCCCTGCGTCATCTCGCGCTTCACGAGCTCGCCGTAGAGGGCAGGAATTTCCTTGCCATTGACCACGGCCAGGGGCTTGGCCGGCTCGGCCGCCGCCGGAGCCGCTGCCGGTCCGGCGGCTGGCGCAGGCGTCTGGGCCTGCGCCAGCGGTGCCAGCGCCAGCAATATCAGGGCGGGAAGGGGGGCAAGACGCATTCGGGTTCCTTTCAGAGTTCTTCCGGAGTCAAGGCGGATATGGACAGTGCGTGTATTTCGCGCTGCATCAGTTCACCCATGCTTTCGTAGACCAGTCGATGGCGGGCGAGGGTGGAGAGGTTACGGAATTTCGGTGACACGATCGTGAGACGGAAATGTCCGCCGCCACCCGCTGCGCCGGCATGGCCGCGATGCTGGGCACTTTCGTCGTCGAGCGTGAAGGTCTCGGGTTCGAGCGCGGCGAGGCGCGCCCGGATCAGGTCGGCGGTGCTCATGCGGGCAACACTTTCCTGAAGGGACGCACGCTGACGCTGGCGTACACACCGGCGGCGACATAAGGATCGGCGTCGGCCCAGGTGCGGGCGGCGTCGAGCGATTCGAATTCGGCGACGATCAGGCTGCCGCTGAAGCCGGCCGGGCCGGGATCGGCGCTGTCGACGGCGGGAAAGGGGCCCGCGAGCAGCAGGCGTCCGTCTCCCTGCAGGGCATGCAGTCGTTCCAGATGGGCCGGGCGTGCAGCCAGGCGACGTTCGAGACTGTCGGGCACATCCTGCCCGATGATGGCGTAGAACATTATTGCTTTTCTTTCTTGTCGAGGTCGGCCTTGTCCAGATAGCGGGTCAGCATCATGCTCTGGCCGACCACGAACACCAGCATCAGCCCCAGGCTGCCAAACAGCTTGAAGTCGACCCAGGTATCCGTCGAGTAATTGAAGGCGACATACAGGTTTGCAAGCCCCATGAACGCAAAAAAACCGCCCCAGCTTGCATTCAAGCGACTCCAGGCAACCTCCGGAAGTTCCATCTGCGCGTTCATCAGGCTCCTGATGAGATTGCGGCCGAAGAGGGCGGCGCCGAAGATGGCCGCGGCAAAAACCCAGTAGAGCACAGTCGGTTTCCACTTGATGAAGTTCTCGTCGTGCAGCCACAGGGTGGCGCCGCCGAACAGCACGATGATGCCCAGGCTGACCCACAGCATGGTGTCTGCCTTGCCGCCGCGGAGCTTGACCCAGCCGATCTGGCCGAAACTGGCCACGATGGCGACCAGCGTCGCCAGGTAGATGCCGGGCTTTTCGCCGGCGCCCGTGGGCTGGGGAAGTCCGAGCGAGGCGAGCAGGCTGCGCGTTGCTTCGGCATTGGCATCGCCCAGCTTGTAGGCGATGAAGAAGACGATGACGGGAAAGAGATCGAACAGCAGTTTTTTCATTCTGATTCTTGGCCGGCAGGCGCCGGTGGGCTGGAATGCGTGCGAGGTCTATTTTGCTATGATTCCTGCTCCTGACCAAGTGCCGGTCCCGGGGTTCCCGTTCTCACGCGGGATGACGGTCAAATGCGGTTCCGACGCAGTCCCGGACTGACCGGCAAAACCAAGTGAAATGCAAACATGAAAGTCGAACTGGCCGAGCAATACCGTGACACCGAATTGGGCCTGGAGGCGGAAAGCCTGTTGCGCCCCTGCGTGATCTGCGGCCAGTGCGAACCCGTCTGTCCGACCTTCCGCCTGCTGGACGAGGGCTGGGACGGGCCGCGGGGCCGCATCTACCTCACGCGCCTGTTCCTCGAAGGCAGGGAACCGGATGCAACCTCGCTGCCGCCCGCGCTGTCCTTCAAGATGCTCGAAGGCCGCAGCCTGGGCGCCAACCTGCAGCTTCATCTGGACCGCTGCCTGAGTTGCCGTTCCTGCGAAACCAGCTGTCCGCAGGGCGTGCATTATGGCCGCCTGCTGGACGTCGGTCGCGAACTGGTCGAACAGAGCGTGCCGCGCCCGCTGAAGGAACGGCTGTATCGCCGCGCGGTGCGGGCCATCGTGCCGCACCGTAGCCGTTTCACGGCGCTGCTGCGCACGGCACAGGCGCTGCGCCGCTTTCTGCCGGCAAAACTCCAGTCGCGCGTGCCGCCCAGGCGCCCGGCCGGCGCCTGGCCCCAACGTGCGCATGCGCGCACCATGTTGATCTGGCAGGGCTGCGTGCAGCCCGCGCTGGCACCCGACATCAACGCCGCTGCCGCCCGCGTGCTCGACCGTTTCGGCATCCGCCTGCTGCCGGCGCCGGACGGCTGCTGCGGCGTGATGAGCCACCACCTGTCGGCGGCCGACGAGGCGCGTGCCCACATGAAGCGCAACATCGACGCGCTGTGGCCGCACGTCGAGGCCGGCGTCGAAGCCCTGGTGCTCACCGCCAGCGGCTGTGGCATGCATTTCCGCGAATACGGGCAACTGCTGCAGGACGATCCGGACTACCGCGAGAAAGCCCAACGCGTGTCCGAACTCACCCGCGACATCGCGGAAATCGTCGTCGACGCCTGGCAGGACACGGCGCCCGAAGCGCCTGCCGGTCAGCCGCCCAGACGCATCGTTTTCCAGTCCTCGTGCAGCCTGCAGCACGGCGAAAAACTCAACGGCGTGGTCGAGAAACTGCTCAAGCGCGCCGGCTTCCGGCTGCTGCCGGTGACGTATTCCTTCATGTGCTGCGGCGCCGCGGGGGCGTACTCGCTGCTGCAGCGCGACATGTCGGAAGCGCTGCGCGCACGGAAGCTGGAAACCCTGATGGCGAGCCGTCCCGCCGCCATCGCCACCGCCAATATCGGTTGCCTCAACCACCTGTCCGAGGTCTCGCCGGTTCCCGTCCGGCACTGGATCGAACTGCTGGACGAGGTCCTGCCGCCCGCCGCCTGAACCTTCGGCGCGGGCCGTCACCACGCCGTCAAACCGGTTTTGTTATGATTGGCCTTTCCTGCCAAGCGCTTAGCGCATGGCGTCCGCCCCGATCTCGATGCTCAATATCGACCTGCACTGCCATTCCAACGTGTCCGACGGTCTGCTTCCGCCAGCCGACGTGGTGGCGCGCGCAGCCGCCAATGGCGTGCATGCGCTGGCGCTGACCGACCACGACGACGTCGGCGGCCTGGCCGAGGCAGCGCAGGCCGCCGCGACGCGGGGCATGGCCTTCATCCCCGGCGTCGAAATCTCGGTCACCTGGCACGGCAAGACAGTGCACATCGTCGGCCTGCGCATCGATCCCGCGCATCCCGAACTCGTTGCCGGCCTGCAGGGCATCCGCAATGGCCGTATCGAGCGTGCGCGCCGCATGGGCGCCGACCTGCTGCAGTCCGGCATCGAGGGGGCCTACGAAGGCGCCTATGGCTACGCTGCCAACAAGCAGATGGTCGGCCGCACGCATTTCGCGCGCTGGCTGGTGGATCGCGGCCATGCGCCCGACATCCGCAGCGCCTTCCGCCGCTTTCTCACGCCCGGCCATCCCGGCTACGTCGAACACGAGTGGACCACGCTGGAAAATGCCGTCGGCTGGATCCGCGCCAGCGGCGGCACGGCCGTGATCGCGCATCCGGGGCGCTATCCTTTCGACGACCGCGAGCAGCATCGGCTACTGGATGCCTTTCGCACGCTGGGCGGCGAGAGCATCGAAGTCATCACCGGCAGCCACCACCCGTCCGAATACGGCAAGTGGGCCGACCTCGCGCGCGCCTTCGGCCTCAAGGCTTCGCGCGGCGCCGATTTCCACGCGCCCGGCGAAGGCATCGACATCGGCCGGCTGCCGGCGCTGCCGCATTATTGCCAGCCGGTATGGCAGGGCTGGCCCGAAATCGAATCGCATCTTTCCCTGAACGTGGCCTGACAACGATGGCGCAATTCTTCAACATCCATGCCGACAATCCGCAGCCCCGCCTGGTCCAGCAGGCGGTGGACATCCTCAAGCGCGGCGGCGTGATCGTCTATCCCACCGACTCCTGCTATGCGCTGGGCTGCCACATCGGCGACAAGGAAGCGGCGATGCGCCTGCTGTCGGTGCGCGGGCTCGATGCCGGCCACGATCTCACGCTGATCTGCCGCGACCTCTCGGAACTGGGGCGCTACGCGCAGGTGGACAACACGCAGTTCCGTTTCCTCAAGGCGCACACGCCCGGCCCCTACACCTTCATCCTGCGCGGCACGCGCGAGGTGCCGCGGCGGCTGCTGCACAAGAAGCACGACACCATCGGCCTGCGCGTGCCCGACCATCCCGTCGTCCAGGCCATCCTCAGCGAACTCGGCGAGCCCATCCTGTCGTCCACGCTGCTGCTCTACGGCGAGGACGTGCCGCTGACCGAACCGTGGGAAATCCGCGAGCGCCTCGAACACCTGGTCGACCTCGTCATCGACGGCGGCGCCTGCGGCCTGACGCCCACCACCGTGATCGATCTCACCAGCGACACCCCGGTGGTGCTGCGCTACGGCAAGGGCGACGCCACGGATTTCGAGGCCTGACATGGAACTCACCCTGGTCCAGAAAATTGCCGTGTTTGCCCTGCCGGTGATTTTCGCGATTACCCTGCACGAGGCGGCGCACGGCTACGTGGCCCGCTTTTTCGGCGACATGACCGCGGCCGCGCAGGGACGCATCACCGCCAATCCGCTCAAGCACATCGACCCGGTGGGCACGATCCTGGTGCCGCTGGTGATCCTGCTCACCAGCAAGCTGCTGGGCGGCGGCGCCATCCTGTTCGGCTGGGCCAAGCCGGTGCCGGTCAACTTCGGCCGCCTGCGCCGCCCCAAGCAGGACATGCTTTGGGTGGCTGCCGCCGGGCCGGGCATGAATTTCCTCATGGCCGTGTTCTGGGCACTGATGATCCAGCTCGGCCACGCGCTCGGCAGCGGCTTCGCCACGGCACCGCTGATGCTGATGGGCGCCGCCGGCGTGTTCATCAATGTCATCCTGATGGCGCTCAACCTGATTCCGCTGCCGCCCCTGGATGGCGGCCGCATCGCCGTCAGCCTGCTGCCTTACCGGGCGGCGGCGAAGTACGCCCGCATCGAGCCCTACGGGCTGTTCATCCTGCTGGCCCTGATGTTCACCGGCGCACTCGGCATCGTCCTGTGGCCGCTCATCAGCCTCTTCATCGGATTGACCGCCTTCGTGACCGGACTCGAACCTGCGCAGCTCGTCGGCCTGATCCAGGTCGTCCTCGCATAACGCCGCTCCCCGCTTACCGCTCACCCCTCACCCCTTACCGCTCCCCCCTCCACTCGAAAATGTACTCCGACCGCGTTCTCTCCGGCATGCGTCCCACCGGGCGCCTCCATCTTGGCCACTACCACGGCGTGCTGAAAAACTGGCTGCACCTGCAGAACGAGTACCAGTGCCTGTTCTTCGTCGCCGACTGGCATGCGCTGACCACGCATTACGATTCGCCGGAAGTAATAGACGCCAATGCGCGCGACATGGTGATCGACTGGCTGGCGGCCGGCGTCGACCCGGCGCAGGCGACGCTGTTCGTGCAGTCGCGCGTGATCGAGCACGCCGAACTGCACCTGCTGCTGTCGATGATGACGCCGCTGGGCTGGCTCGAGCGCGTGCCGACCTACAAGGACCAGCAGGAAAAACTGTCGAGCAAGGATCTGTCGACCTACGGCTTCCTCGGCTATCCCCTGCTGATGAGCTCGGACATCCTGATCTACCGCGCCAATCGCGTGCCGGTCGGCGAAGACCAGATCCCGCACCTCGAATTCGCGCGCGAGCTGGCGCGCCGCTTCAACCACATGTACGGCCGCGAGCCCGGCTTCGAGGACAAGGCGCGCGCAGCGGTGAAGAAACTCGGTTCGAAGAAGGCGCGCGTCTACGAGGACTGCCGCACCGCCTATCAGGAAAAGGGCGACGAGGAGGCGCTGGCGTCGGCCAAGGCCTTGCTGAACGATGCGCAGAATCTGTCGATGAACGATCGCGAGCGCCTGTTCGGCTATCTGGAGGGGTCCGGCAAGATGATCCTGGTCGAACCCGAAGCCCTGCTGACCGAGGCGTCCAAGATGCCCGGCCTCGACGGCCAGAAGATGTCGAAGTCGTACAACAACACCATTGCGTTGCGGGAGGATCCGGACACGGTGACAAAGAAGATCCGCACCATGCCGACCGATCCTGCACGCGTGCGTCGCACCGACCCCGGCAACCCCGCCAACTGTCCCGTGTGGCAGTTCCACCAGGTGTATTCCGACGACGGCGTGCGCCAGTGGGTGACCGCCGGCTGCACCAGCGCCGGGATCGGCTGCATCGAATGCAAGCAGCCCGTCATCGACGCCGTGCTGGCCGAGCTCGCCCCCATCCGCGAACGCGCCCGGCACTACGAGGAAAATCCGGATCAGGTCCGCAACATTCTCGCCGACGGCTGCGAGAAGGCGCAGGAACTGGCGCGGGACACGATGCGCGACGTGCGCGAGGCGATGGGCCTGAGCTTCGGCTGACGGCACGCGCCGGCCGCCCGGGCCGGGCTTCATGCTAGACTGCCCCGAAAATCGAGGCAGGCATGGCCGAGGAGAACGATCTTTCCCGCACCGAACCGGCAAGCGCACGGCGTCTCCAGGAAGCGCGCCGGTCCGGCGACGTCCCGCGTTCCGCCGAACTGAGCGGATGGCTGGTGTTGCTGGCCGCACTGGGCGTGCTGGGCTGGCAGGCGCCGCACCTGCTGGAAGCCTTGCGCGGCCTGTTGCGCGCCGCGCTGCAACACGCGGCCGAACCCTTTTCGCCCGCCCTCACCGAAGCCACCCTGGCCGCCCTGTGGGCGACGCTGCCCGTGCTGGTCGCCGTGTTCGTCGCCGCGGCGATCGCCCCGATGCTGCTTTCCGGGTGGGTCTATGCGCCTGGCGTGACGCAGGCCGACCTGTCGCGCGCCCATCCCCTCAAATCCCTGTTCCGCCTGTTCAGTGCCGAGGCCTGGTTCGACGGCACACGGGCCCTGCTGAAATTCGTGCTTGCCGCCGGCGCCGTCGCCTGGGTCATCGAAAGCGGGTGGACGGCGTGGCAGGCACTCGGCAGCCCGGGGCCGCAAGACCCGCTGCAGGCTGCCGCAGGCTGGGTGGGGCAGGGCGTGATCGCGCTGGCGGGCGGACTGGCGCTGGCGGCCGCGCTCGATGCCGGCTGGCGCTGGTGGCGCTATCTGCGGCGCCACGCCATGACCTGGCAGGAAGTGCTTGCCGAGGCACGCGAATCCGAAGTCAGTCCCGAGGTGCGTGCGCGCCTGCGCGCCCGCCAGCAGCAGGCGGGGCAGCGCGTTGACGAGGTGATCGGATGAGCGCGCAGGGCGCCATGGTGCTCGGCATGCCGCTGAACCGTCTGGCCGTGCCGACGCTGGTACTGCTGATCCTGGCGATGATGGTGCTGCCGTTGCCCACCTTCATGCTCGACGTGCTGTTCACGCTCAATATCGCGCTGGCGATGATCGTGCTGCTGGTAAGCCTGAACGCCCGCCGTCCGCTCGATTTCTCGGTGTTTCCGACGGTGCTGCTGCTGACCACGCTGCTGCGCCTGTCGCTCAACGTCGCCTCCACCCGCATCATCCTGATGCAGGGGCATACCGGCCCCGACGCCGCCGGCAAAGTGATCGAATCCTTCGGCAATTTCCTGGTCGGCGGCAACATCGCCGTCGGTTTCGTGGTCTTCGTCATCCTCGTCATCATCAACTTCGTCGTCATCACCAAGGGCGCGGGCCGCATTGCCGAGGTGGCGGCACGCTTCACCCTGGACTCGATGCCGGGCAAGCAGCTGGCGGTGGATGCCGATCTCAATGCCGGCTTCATCAACGAGGCCGAGGCGCGCCTGCGGCGAGCCGACATCGGCCGCGAATCCGATTTCTACGGCGCGATGGACGGTGCGTCCAAGTTCGTGCGCGGCGACGCCGTCGCCGGCATGATCATCCTGGTGGTGAACCTGATCGGCGGCATCGTCGTCGGCCTGCTGCAGCACGACCTGGGCCTGTCCGAGGCGCTCGGCCGCTACGCGCTGCTGACCGTGGGCGATGGCCTGGTGACGCAGATTCCCGCGCTCATCATCTCCACCGCCGCCGGCATCGTGGTCAGCCGCGCGTCCAGCGAACAGGATCTGTCGCGCGAATTTTCGACGCAGATATTCGGGCGCCCGCAGACGCTGTTCGTGGCTGCCGCCGTGCTCGGCGTGCTGGGCCTGATTCCAGGCACGCCACACCTGGCCTTCCTCACCATTTCCGCCGTGCTGGGCGGCGCGGGACTGTGGCTCGGCCGGCGCCGGCCCGCGGTACTCGATGTCGAACCGCTGGAAACGGAAGCGGACGCGCCAGCGCCGCTCGACGTCACCTGGGACGACATCCCGCCGGTGGACGTACTGGCGCTGGAGGTCGGCTACCGGCTGATTCCGCTGGTCGACCGCAATCAGGGCGGAGCCGCGCTGGCGCGCATCACCGAGGCCCGGCGGCGCTTCGCCGCCGACATGGGGCTGGTGGTGCCGCTCATCCGCGTGCGGGACAACCTCGACCTCAAGCCGAATACCTACCGCATCACGCTCAAGGGGGTGGACGTCGCGCATGGGGAACTGCCCAGCGGCCAGGCGCTCGCGGTCGACACGGGCGAGGTGCTCGGCCGCCTCGACGGCCCGCCCGGCAGCGATCCCCTGACCGGACTGCCCGGCATCTGGATAGAGGCCGAGCGCACGGACGAGGCCGAGCTGCGTGGTTTCGTGGTGCTGCAGCCCGCCGATTTCATCGCCCGCCAGGTCGAGGCGGTGTTCCGCCTGCACGCGCCCGAACTGCTCGGCCGCACCGAGGTACAGCAACTTCTGGATACGCTCGCGCGCACCCATCCAGGCCTGGTCGAGGACGTGACGCCGCGCCACCTGCCGCTGACGGCGGTTCAGGCCGTACTGCAGCAGCTCATCGCCGAAAACGTGTCGATCCGCGACAGCCGCACCCTGTTCGAGACGCTGGCCGCGCGCGCACCCAGGACGCAGTCGGTCGAGGAACTGGTCGAGACAGTACGCGCGGCGCTGGGCCGCAGCATCGTCGACCGCCTGTTCGAAGGCAGCGACACGCTCAACGTGATCGGACTGGCTGCCGCCACCGAGACGCGCCTGCTCAACGAAATGGGCGACGAAGGCGAAGCGCTGCTGTCCCCCGTCACGCTGGACGCGCTCAACGAGGCGGCCGAGCGCACCGTGGCCGAGCAGGAGCGCGAGGGGCATCCGCCGGTGCTGCTGACCTCGCCCGGCCTGCGCGCCATTCTCTCGCGCCTGTTGCGCCGCACATTGCCGCGACTGTCCGTGATTGCCTACGCCGAGGTTCCTGCCGATAAAATAGTGCGCATGACGAGCGAACTTTCCATCGAGAGCGGCACATGAGCGTGCGCGTCTTCATTGCCCCGGATGCGCGCGAAGGACTCGCGCGCGTGCGCGCCGAACTGGGCGACGACGCGGTGGTGCTGTCCACCCGTCCGCATCCGCAGGGGGTGGAACTGCTGGCCAGCACCTACGGCGCGCTGGCAACGCCACCGCAAGCCGACTCGCCCGAAGGCCCTGCCGCCTCCCGCATCCTGGCCGAACTGGGGCGTCTGCGCGGCATGCTGCAAAACCAGCTGGCCGGCTTTGCCTGGGGCAGCGCGCGCCGGCGCGACCCGGCACGGGTGGCGATCCTGCAGACCCTGTTTGCGGCCGGCTTCGGCGGCGCCCTGGCGCGCACCCTGGCGGCGCGCCTGCCGCGCGAACTCGAAGGCGAGGCCGCCCAGCGCTGGCTGCGGCAGGTCCTGATCCGCAACCTGCCGCTGACGCCCGCAGCTGCTGATCCCGTAGGCCAGGGCGGGGCATGGGCACTCGTCGGTTCGACCGGTTCGGGCAAGACGACCACGCTCGCCAAGCTGGCGGCCCGTGGCGTGGATGCGTACGGTCCGAAGCAGGTCGCGCTGGTCGCGGCCGACGCCTACCGCATCGGTGCCGAGACGCAGCTGCGCATGTATGCCGACCTGCTCGGCGTCGACCTGCACGTGGCGAGCGACGCGGCAGCGCTGGCCCGCCTGCTGCCCGGCCTGTCGTCGTACCCGCTGGTTCTCATCGACACCGCCGGCTTTGCGCCGGCCGATCCGCGGGTACGCGACACCCAGGCGCTCGATGCGCTGGGCGTGCGCCGGCTGCTCGTGCTCGCGGCCGGCCTGCAGGGCGCGGCGCTCGAACAGGCCCTGGCGCGTTTCGGCCAGGGTGCGGCGGCCTGCGTGCTGAGCAAGCTCGACGAGGCGCCGCAACCCGGTGCCGCCCTCGACAGCCTGATCCGCCACCGGCTGCCGCTGGCCTATGTGGCAGGCGGCCAGCGCGTACCCGAGGACCTGCACCGGCCCAACGCGACCTACCTGGTCGATCGGGCGCTCAAGGGCGGACAGCTCGCCACGCCCTTCGCGCTGGCGTCCGAGGACTGGCCCCTGGTCGCCGGTGTCGACGCCGAACGCGAGACCTTGCCACCGCACGCTACCCGTGCCCATTGACCAGGCTGCCGGCCTGCGCCGGCGCAACGCGGGGCGCGCGCCGTTCTGCATCCACTGCGTGTCGGATTCGGCGGCAACCGCGTTGCGCCTTGCTCAGGCGCTCCAGGGCCGGGGGCATCGTCCGCTGCTGGTCGATGCGCGCGACCGCCTGTTTGTCGGCACCGCCACGCAAGCCCTGTTCGACTGGACACAGCAACTTGCGCGCGGTCGCCTGTTCGTCCTGCCGCTCGACGAAATTGCCGCCTGGCACGCGCCTGGCGTGGAACCCGACGCGCCCGGCCTGCTGCAGGCCGCACGCGAACACGACGTCCTCGTATTCGATTCGTCGCCGGCACAAGCCGCGACCGCCCCCTCCGGCGTGCCCGGCTTCGGGTTGCTGGCGGTCAGGCAGGACAACCTGGACATCGTCTACGCGGTGCTGAAAACCCGTGCGCAATCGGGTGCTGCGGCAGCGATCCTGTTCGGCGACGCGCAGGCCTGCGAACGGGTGCGGACAGCCTGCGCGCGTTTCCTCGACGCAACGGTGGCCGCTGCCGTGACCAGCATTCCCGACGAAGATGATGCAATCGCCGCGCTTGCCGTTAGAATGGCGGGCGAGGAGCAGGGCTGCCACCCCCAATACAAAACAGGAAACCCCTGACAGATGGCCGGTAAGAAAACGTCGCAAGACGAACAGATCACGAAGTACGCGCCGCTGGTCAAGCGCATCGCCTATCACATGATGGCGCGGTTGCCGGCCAGCGTGGAAGTCGACGACCTCATCCAGGTCGGGCTCATCGGCCTGATGGATGCGGTCGGCCGCTTCGACGGCACGCAGGGCGCCCAGTTCGAGTCCTACGCCACCCAGCGCATCCGCGGCGCCATGCTCGACGAACTGCGCGAGGCCGACTGGCTGCCACGCCACGTGCGGCAGAAATCGCGCCAGATCGAAACCGCCATCCACAAGCTCGAACAGCGCAACGGTCGTTCGCCCAGCGAACAGGAAATCTCGGCCGAACTCGGCCTGCCGCTCGACCAGTACCAGACCATGCTGGGCGACGTGAAATGTTCGCAGCTGCTGTACTACGAGGATTTTTCCGACGAGGACAGCGCGAGCTTCCTCGAACGCTATCTCGTCGACGGAGCGAGCGATCCGCTCGCCGTGCTGGAGGACGAAGGCTTCCGCGACAGCCTGATCGCGGCGATCCACCACCTGCCCGAACGCGAGCGCAGCATGATGGGCATGTACTACGAGCAGGACATGAACCTGAAGGAAATCGGCGCGGTGCTCGGCGTCTCCGAATCGCGTGTCTGCCAGCTGCATTCGCAGGCCGTCGCGCGACTGCGCGCGCAGCTGAAAATCTGGAAGGACTGAGCTGCGCCGGGCGGCCGCAGCGCGGATAAATCCGCGATAATGCAGGCTGTACCAACACCGTTCGCGCGCCTCGCAATGTCCAAGACCGACCTCAGGAAAAAAGCCCTCGACTATCACCGCAAGCCGCGCCCCGGCAAGCTGGAAGTCATCTCCTCCAAACCCTGCGCCACGCAGGCCGATCTCTCGCTGGCCTACACGCCGGGCGTCGCCCAGCCGGTGCTGGAGATCGCAAAAAACCCGAAGACCGCCTACGACTACACCAACAAGGGCAACCTCGTGGCCGTCATCACCGACGGCACCGCCATCCTGGGGCTGGGCGACCGCGGCCCGCTCGCCGCCAAGCCGGTGATGGAAGGCAAGGCCGTGCTGTTCAAGCAGTTCGCCGACATCGACGTGTACGACATCGAAGTCAACGCCAGATCGCCGCAGGAATTCATCCAGGTGGTCGAGGCCATCGCGCCGACTTTCGGCGGCATCAACCTCGAGGACATCGCCGCGCCGCACTGCTTCGAGATCGAGGCCGCGCTGAAGAAGAAACTCGACATTCCGGTCTTCCACGACGACCAGCACGGCACCGCCGTCATCATCTGCGCGGGGCTGCTCAACGCCCTGCACGTGCAGGGCAAGACGCTGGACACCGCGAAGATCGTCTGCCTCGGCGCCGGCGCCGCGGGCATCGCCTCGATGAACCTGCTGGTCGCGATGGGCGCGCAGAAGCGCAACATCCTGCTCGTCGACTCGAAGGGCGTGGTGCACAAGGGGCGCACCGATCTCAACGGCTTCAAGAAGGCCTATGCGCGCCAGACCAGACTGCGCACGCTGGAGGAGGCCATGCATGGGGCCGACGTCTTCGTCGGCGTCTCGGGCGCCAATCTGGTGAGTCCCGCGATGGTGAAATCCATGGCCGACAGGCCCGTCGTTTTCGCGCTCGCCAATCCCAACCCCGAAATCCTGCCGGAGAAGGCCCGCGCAGCGCGCAGCGACCTCGTGATGGCGACCGGGCGTTCGGATTTCCCCAATCAGGTCAACAATGTGCTGGGCTTTCCCTTCATCTTCCGCGGCGCGCTCGACGCGCGGGCGAAGGAAATCACCCAGGCCATGCTGATCGCCGCCGTGCACGCGCTGGCCGAACTCGCACGCGAGCCGGTGCCCGCCAAGGTGCTCAAGGCCTACAAGCTGAAGAAGCTGAAATTCGGCCCCGACTACATCCTGCCCAAGCCCTTCGATCCGCGCCTGCGCGAGCGGGTGCCGCAGGCCGTGGCGAAAGCGGCGAAGCCGGCGACCCAACGTCGCCGCAAGCTCTGACCGGTCCCGCAGTGAAGCCCCGGACGCGCCCGGTCCATCTCGATCTCTTCCGCATACGCCTGCCGCTGCCGGGCTGGGTGTCGATCCTGCATCGCGCGTCCGGCGTGCTGCTGTTCCTGGCCCTGCCGCTGGGCGTGGCGATCCTGTCGGTTTCCCTGACGAGCGAAGCGGCTTACTGGGCGATCCTGGCGACGGCGCAGCATCCGCTGGCCAAGCTGCTGGCGGTGCTGCTGATCTGGGCTTTCTCGCACCACTGGTTTGCCGGCCTGCGGCACCTGGCGATGGACGCGCATCTGGGACTGTCTCTGCGCCGGGCGCGTGCGAGCGCGCTGGCAACGCTGGCGGCGTCGGCGTTGACGACGCTCGCTTTCGCCGTGTGGCTGTTCGCATGAAGCACGCAGCGGGCTCGCATACCGGCACCGGCACCTGGCTGATGCAGCGCGCCACGGCGCTGGCGCTGGCGGTCCTGCTGCCGCTTCTGCTGGGACGGGTTCTGGCGGCGCTGCCGGTCGACTACGCGGGATGGCAGGCGATCTTCGCGCCGCTCTGGGTCCGCGTCGCCATGACGCTCGCCGCGTCCGCGCTGGCCCTGCACGCCTGGGTGGGCATGCGCGACCTCTTCATGGACTACGTCAAGGCCACGTTCCTGCGGCTGGTGCTCGAGTTGGCCGTCATCGTCGTCCTGGCGGGCAGCCTTGTCTGGCTGATGGCCGTCCTGGGGCAGCACGCATGACTGTCCGCCGCTTCGACGCCCTCATCGTCGGCGGCGGCGGCGCCGGCCTGCGCGCGGCACTCCAGCTCGCGCGTTCCGACTACAAGGTGGCCGTGGTGTCCAAGGTGTTTCCGACGCGCTCGCATACGGTGTCGGCGCAGGGCGGCATCACCGCGGCGCTCGGCAACGTCGACGACGACCGCTGGGAATGGCACTTCTACGATACGGTGAAGGGCGGCGACTGGCTCGGCGACCAGGACGCGATCGAGTTCATGTGCCGCGAGGCGCCGAGCGCAGTCTACGAACTCGAACACATGGGCCTGCCGTTTTCCCGCCTGGACAACGGCAGGATCTACCAGCGCCCGTTCGGCGGCCAGTCGAAAAACTACGGCGGCGAGCAGGCGACGCGCACCTGCGCCGCGGCCGACCGCACCGGCCATGCGCTGCTGCACACGCTGTACCAGCAGAACCTCGCCGCCCGTACGCAATTCTTCGACGAATATTTCGCGCTCGATCTGGTGCGCGACGCCGAGGGCTACTGCCTGGGCGTGACGGCGCTGTCCATCGAGACCGGCGAGCCGCTGCTGATCGAGGCGCGCGCCACGCTGCTCGCCACCGGCGGCGCCGGGCGCGTGTTCGGCAACAGCAGCAACGCGCTCATCAACACCGGCGACGGCCTCGGCATGGTGCTGCGCGCCGGGCTGCCGCTGCAGGACATGGAATTCTGGCAATTCCACCCCACCGGCATCGCCGGCGTCGGTTGTCTCATCACCGAAGGCGCGCGCGGGGAGGGCGGCTATCTGCTCAACCGGCACGGCGAGCGCTTCATGGACCGCTACGCGCCGCATGCCCGCGACCTGGCCGGACGCGACGTGGTCGCGCGCGCCATCGCCGTCGAGATTGCCGAAGGGCGCGGCTGCGGACCGCGCGGCGATTACATCGATCTCAAGCTCGACCACCTGGGCGAGGCGACCATCGCCGCAAAGCTGCCGGGCATCCGCGACCTGTCGATCCGCTTCGCCGGCGTCGACCCTGCGCATGCCCCCATCCCCGTGGCGCCGACCGCGCACTACATGATGGGCGGCATCCCGACCAATCTGCACGGCCAGGTCGTCGCGCCTGCGCGCACCGGCCCCGAGGAAGCCGTTCCGGGGCTCTACGCCGTGGGAGAATGCGCCTGCGTTTCCGTGCACGGCGCCAACCGGCTGGGCGGCAACTCGCTGCTCGATCTGGTCGTGTTCGGCCGTGCCGCCGGCCGGCACATGCTCGACTATCTGCGCGACAACCCGTATCCGCGTCCCATGCCGGCCAACGCGGCGGATGCCAGCGCGGCCCGGCTGGCGCGCTGGGATCGGCCGTGCCGCGAACGCGTTGCCGAGATCGCCGACGATCTCCGGCATACCATGCAGGCGCACTGCAGCGTCTTTCGCACCGACGCCTCCCTGCGCCAGGGCCTCGCGCAGCTCGACGCGCTCGAGGCCCGTCTGGCACAGGCCGGGCTGCGGGACACCAGCCGCGTCTTCAACACTGCGCGCATCGAGGCGCTGGAACTGGACAATCTCGTCGGCGTCGCCCGGGCGACCCTGGTCTCGGCCATCCACCGCACCGAAAGCCGCGGCGCGCATACGCGGGAGGACTTTTCCCAACGCGACGACGAACGCTGGCTCAGGCACACGCTGTACGCGCGCGCGGAAGATCAGGTCGATACCAAGCCGGTTCGCCTCAAACCGCTCACGCTGGAATCGGTGAAGCCGAAGGCGAGGGTGTATTGAGCATGAAATTCCGCCTCTACCGCTACAACCCCGAGACCGACGCCCAGCCTTTCATGCAGGACGTCGACCTCGACATCGATCCCGCCGGCAAGATGCTGCTGGATGCCCTCATCGCGATCAAGGCGCAGGACGAGACCCTGTCGTTGCGGCGCTCCTGCCGCGAGGGCGTGTGCGGGTCGGACGCGGTGAACGTGAACGGACGCAACCGCCTGGCATGCATCACGCCGCTGTCCGAACTGAAGCAACCGGTCGAGGTGCGGCCGCTGCCCGGACTGCCGGTGATCCGTGACCTGATCGTCGACATGGAGCCGTTCTACCGGCAGTACCGCTCGATCAAGCCCTGGCTCGTCAACGACGAACCCGAGCCGGAGGTCGAGCGCCTGCAGAGTCCGGAAGAACGCGCACAGCTCGACGGCGCCTACGAATGCATCCTGTGCGCGTGCTGCACGACGGCGTGTCCGTCGTACTGGTGGAACCCGGACAAATTCGTCGGACCTGCCGGGCTCCTGCAGGCCTGGCGCTTCATCGCCGATACGCGCGACGAGGCGACGACCGCGCGGCTGGACAATCTGGAGGATCCGTACCGGCTTTACCGCTGTCGCGGCATCCTCAATTGCGTGGACGCCTGTCCAAAGGGGCTGAATCCCGCGGAGGCAATCGGCCGCATCCGCGCCCTGCTGGTGAAGCGCCGTGTCTGAGCGGATCGCGGGCGACAGGATCGCGTGGCGTTGCCGGCGCGGCCTGCTCGAGCTGGATATCGTGCTGGGTGGCTTTTGGGCCGCCCACCGCGCTACACTGGAGCCTCACGAGACAGCCGCCCTGGAGCGGCTCCTGATGCTGTCGGACATGGAGATTGCAGACCGGCTGCAAGGCGGTCCGCCCGCGGGCGATGCCGACCTTGAAGCGCTTGTTCAACGCCTGCGATATTTTCGGAACACACGATGAAAAAAACCGTCACCCTCACGTTCAGCGACGGCAGTCCGTCCATCGAACTGCCTGTCGAGCAGGGCACCTACGGCAAGCCCGTGATCGACATCCGCGCGCTCGGCGCGCAGGGCTATTTCACCCACGACCCGGGTTTCACGGCCACCTCCAGCTGCACCTCGGCGATCACCTACATCGACGGCGACGAAGGCCTGCTCTACTACCGCGGCTACCCCATCGAGGAACTGGCCTACAAGTCGGACTTTATGGAGGTGTGTTACCTGCTGATCCACGGCAACCTGCCGAGCGCGGACCAGAAGCAGGCGTTCGAAACCTCGATCCGCCACCACACCATGCTGCACGACCAGATGGAGAACGTGTTCCGCGGCTTCCGGCGCGACGCGCATCCGATGGCGGTGATGATCAGCGTGACCGGGGCGATGTCGGCCTTCTACCATGAGGACATGAACATCTTCGACCCGCGCCAGCGCGAGATCGTGGCGCACCGGCTGATCGCCAAGGTGCCGACGGTGGCGGCCTGGTCGTACAAGTACAACGAGGGCCAGCCCTTCGCGTACCCGAAGAACCGCCTCTCCTACGCCGAGAACTTCATGCACATGATGTTCTCGACCCCGTGCGAGGCCTACGAGCCGAATCCGATCCTGGCGCGCGCGCTCGACCGCATCTTCATCCTGCACGCCGACCACGAGCAGAACGCCTCGACCTCGACCGTCCGGCTGGCCGGCTCCAGCGGCGCCAATCCCTACGCCAGCATGGCCAGCGGCATGGCCTCGCTGTGGGGACCGCTGCACGGCGGCGCCAACGAGGCGGTACTGAAGATGCTGGACGAGATGGGCGACATCTCGCGCATTCCCGAATTCATCGCGCGCGCCAAGGACAAGTCGAGCGGCTTCCGCCTGATGGGTTTCGGCCACCGCGTCTACAAGAACATGGACCCGCGCGCGCGCATCATCCGCGAAACCTGCTACGAGGTGCTCGACGAGCTCGACCTGCGCGACGACCCGCAGTTCAGGATGGCGATGGAACTGGAGCGCATCGCGCTGGAAGACGACTACTTCATCCAGCGCAAGCTGTATCCCAACGTCGACTTCTACTCCGGCATCATCTTCCGCGCCATGGGCATTCCCACCAGCATGTTCACCGCGCTGTTCGCGCTGGCGCGCACCGCGGGCTGGGTGGCGCAGTGGAACGAGATGCTGTCCGACCCCGCGCACAAGATCGGCCGCCCGCGCCAGCTCTATACCGGCCATGCGCGGCGCGAGTACGTGCCGATCGACCAGCGGGGCGCCTAGCCGCCGTCCTGCCGCATGCGCGCATCCGACTGGCTCCCGAGTTCGCCGCTGTACGCCGGCAACGCGGCCTATCTGGAACAGTTCGGCGACGCGGCGCTGGCGCCCTGGCTGGCCGAGCCCCTGCCGCACGCGGGGGAAGGTGCAGGCGACGCGGCCCAGATCGCCGTACTGCGGCTCATCAACGCCTATCGTTACCTCGGCGTGCGCCGGGCCGATCTCGACCCCTTGCGCCGCTTCGAGCCGCCGCCCACGCCGGAGCTGGACCCGGCGCACTACGGCCTCGCCGAAGCCGACCTGTCCCGCGAATTCGACTCCGGCTCGCTGTTCGGCGTGGGCCGCGCCACGCTCGCCGACATCCTGAAGCGTGTACAGGGTGCCTACTGCGGCCGCGTCGGCTTCGAGTACATGCATCTCACCGACGTGGCGCGCAAGCGGTGGCTGCAGGAACGCATCGAGTCGGCGCGCGGCCTGTACGGCGCGTCCCCGGAACTCAAGAAGCAGTTGCTGAAGCGGCTGACCGACGCCGAGACGCTGGAGAAATTCCTCCATACCCGCCACGTCGGACAGAAGCGCTTCTCGCTCGAAGGCGGGGAAAGCCTGATTCCGCTGCTCGACCTGACGATCTCGCGCTGCGCCCGCCACGGCGCGAAGGAGATCGTCATCGGCATGGCACACCGCGGGCGCATCAATGTGCTGGCCAACATCATGGGGCGGCCGCTCGAAAGCCTGTACGAGGAACCGGCGCTGAACGACGCCCATTCGCCGCTGTCGGGCGACGTGAAATACCACCAGGGTTTTTCCACCGACGTGCTGCTGCCCAACGGTCCGGTGCACCTGGCGCTGGCCTTCAATCCCTCGCACCTGGAGATCGTGCATCCGGTGGTGCGCGGCTCGGTGCGCGCGCGCCAGGACCGGCGCGGCGACGTGCTGGGACGCGAGGTCATCCCCGTGGTGCTGCACGGCGACGCAGCGCTGTCGGGACAGGGCGTGGTGATGGAATCGCTCAACATGTCGCAGACGCGCGGTTTCCGCAACGGCGGCGCGATCCATGTGGCGATCAATAACCAGATCGGCTTCACCACCTCCGACCCACGCGACGTGCGCTCCACGCTCTACTGTACCGACGTCGCCAAGATGGTCGAGGCGCCGGTGTTCCACGTCAACGGCGACGATCCGGAGGCGGTGGCCTTCGCCGTGCGCACCGCGGTCGATTTCCGCTACACCTTCCGCAAGAACGTATTCATCGACCTGGTGTGCTACCGCCGCCACGGCCACAACGAGCAGGACGAGCCGCTCGCCACCCAGCCGCTGATGTACCGTCGCATCCAGGCGCATCCGACCACGCGCACGCTGTACGCGCAGAAGCTGGTGGAAGAGGGCGTGGTGACGCAGGCCGAGGCCGACGACCTCATCGACGCCTGCCGTGCCCGGCTCGATGCCGGCGCATCGCTGTCGCCGCCGGCGCTGTCCAATTTCAAGGAAATCTACAGCGTCGACTGGAGCCGCTTCAAGGGCGCGCTGGCCGAGACGGAAACGCGCGTGCCCGCCGCCCGCCTCGATTTCCTCGGCGACCGCATCACCACGCCGGCGGTCGACATCGAACTGCATCCGCGCGTGCAGAAGGTGCTCGACGACCGCCGCCGCATGCGCGCAGGCGAGCAGCCGCTCGACTGGGGCTATTGCGAGACGCTGGCCTACGCCAGCCTGCTCGACACCGGCGTCAACGTGCGCGTGTCCGGCCAGGATTCGGCACGCGGCACCTTCTTCCATCGCCACGCCGTGTGGCACGACCAGAAGCGCGAACGGCGGCAGAGCGGCGTCTACATCCCGCTGGAGCACCTGCACGAGCGACAGGGCGATTTCACCGTCATCGATTCGCTGCTGTCCGAGGAGGCCGTGCTCGCCTTCGAATACGGCTACGCCACCGCCGATCCCGATACGCTGGTGGTGTGGGAAGCCCAGTTCGGCGATTTCGCCAACGGCGCGCAGGTGGTGATCGACCAGTTCATCACCAGCGGCGAGGCGAAATGGAACCGCCTGTGCGGCCTCACGCTGATGCTGCCGCACGGTCTGGAGGGGCAGGGACCCGAGCATTCCTCGGCCCGGCTCGAGCGCTGGCTGCAGTTATGCGCGCAGGACAACATCCAGGTCTGCGTGCCGACCCTGCCGGCCCAGGTCTTCCATCTCCTGCGCCGGCAGATCGTACGGCCGCGCCGCAAGCCGCTGGTGCTGTTCACGCCCAAGAGCCTGCTGCGCCATCCCGAGTCCGTCTCCACGCTGGCGGACCTGTCGGAGGGCAGGTTCCGGCCGGTGATCGACGACCCGCGCGCGCCGCGCAGCGCCACGCGCGTGATCGCCTGCAGCGGGCGCGTCTGGTTCGATCTCGAAGCCGCGCGCGTTGCGCGCGGGCTGGATGACGTCGCGATCGTGCGCGTCGAGCAGTTGTATCCCTTCCCCGAAACCCTGTTCCGCGAAACGCTCGCCACCTATCCGCAGGCGCAGACCTTCGTCTGGGCGCAGGAGGAGCCGATGAACCAGGGCGCCTGGTACCAGACCCTGCACCACCTGAACCATTGCGCGCCCGCCGGGCGGCGCTTCTGCTACGCCGGCCGGCCGGCCGCAGCCGCCCCCGCATCCGGCTATCCCTCGCGCCACCGCGCCGAGCTCGATGCGCTGCTGGACGATGCGCTGGAGAAATCCCATGAAGATTGACGTGCGCGTGCCTGCGCTGTCCGATTCGGTGGCCAGCGGTACGCTGCTCGTCTGGCGCAAACAGCCGGGCGAGGCCGTCGCCCGCGACGAAACCCTGGTCGATCTGGAAACCGACAAGGTCATCCTCGAAATCCCCGCGCCAGCCTCCGGCACGCTGATCGAAATCCGCCAGCCCGAGGGCACGGTGGTCAAGGCCGACGAGGTGGTGGCGGTGATCGAATCCGGCGAGGCCGCCGCGCCGCGCGTGGCGCCTGCGCCCGTTGCGGTCCCCGCCGCGCGTCCGGTTGCCGTTTCCGAACCGGCCCGGGTCGCCGCACCGGCTCTGCCGCTGCCCGCCGCGCCGCCGGCCGAAGCCTCCGCTTCGGGCGTGGACCGCCGCGAACCCATGTCGCGCCTGCGCCAGCGCGTCGCCGAACGGCTGGTCGCGGCACAGCACACCGCCGCCATGCTGACCACCTTCAACGAGGCGAACATGCAGCCGGTGAACGAGCTGCGCCAGCGCATGAAGGCCGAGTTCGAGGTCAGGCACGGTATCAAGCTGGGCTACATGTCCTTCTTCGTGCGCGCGGTGTGCCGGGCGCTGGCACAGTTCCCGGTCGTCAACGCCGCCATCGACGGCGACGACATCGTCTGGCATGCGGACGCCGACATCGGTATCGCCATTTCCACGCCGCGCGGACTGGTGGTCCCCATCCTGCGGCGCGCGCAGACGCTGGGCGCGCCGCAGATCGAGTCGGCCATCGCCGATTTCGCCGCGCGCGCGAAGGAAGGCAGGCTGGCACTGGAGGAACTGGCCGGCGGCAGCTTCTCGATCACCAACGGCGGCGTGTTCGGCTCGCTGCTGTCCACGCCCATCCTCAATCCGCCGCAATCGGCCATCCTCGGCATGCACGCCATCCAGGACCGGCCGGTCGCCGAGCACGGCCAGGTCGTGGTGCGGCCCATGATGTACCTGGCCCTGACCTACGACCACCGCCTCATCGACGGGCGCGACGCGGTGCAGTTCCTGGTCGCCGTGAAAACCGCGCTGGAAACCCCGGACAGTCTGCTGGACTGAAGCCGTTCGTACCGGGTTCAGTTCGGTCCGGCACAGCCGTTACTTGCCTTATCTCCTTTTCCGGACGGAACCTGGCCGCGCTGTCTGCCGGCCCAGAACCTCGTGAACGCGCCTTTCGAACACGAAGCTTCCCCTGTCGACTACAAGAGTCTCCGCGCACTGGTGGTGGACGATTATCCGGGCATGCGCAATGCATTGCGGCTCACGCTGTCGAATTTCGGCATCACCAAGATCCAGATCGCCTCGAACGCGGCCGAGGCCCTGTTCCAGATCCGCAACAAGGACTACGACTTCATCCTGTGCGACTTCAACCTCGGCGAAGGCCGGGACGGGCAGCAACTGCTCGAAGAACTGCGCCACGCCAACCTGATTCCGCTGGAAACCGTCTTCATGATGGTCACCTCCGAATCCTTCTACGAGAAGGTCGTGGCGACCGCCGAACTCGCGCCCGACGACTACATGATCAAGCCCTTCAGCGCCGAAGCCCTGTGCAGCCGGCTGGAAACGGTGCTGCTGCGCAAGCGGGCGTTTCGCGAGGTCTACCGGCATTTTGCCGCCAACGAGCTCGAGGCCGCGATCGCCGCCTGCGACACCCTGATGCGCGATCAACCGCGCTATCTGGTCGACGCACTGCGCTTCAAGGGTGAGTTGCTGGTCACGCTGGGACGCTTCGAGGAAGCCGAGGCCCTGTACAAGCAGGTGATCGAGATGCGTGCGATTCCCTGGGCGCGTCTCGGCCTCGCGCGATCCCTGCACCTGCAGCAGAAGGACGACGCGGCCGAGGAAGAACTGCGCGACGTGCTCGAACGGGCGCCCGAGATGGTCGCCGCCTACGACCTGCTGTCCGACGTGTGCGCGGCGAAAAAGGACACTGCCGGCGCGCAGCAGGCCCTCGAACGCGGCGTCGCGGTGTCGGCCCGTACCGTCAGGCGGCAGCAGAAACTCGGCGAACTGGCCTACGCCAACGGCGACCTGGACGCCGCGCGCAGCGCCTATGCCACCGCCATCGACAAGGGACGGCATTCGATCTTCGTCAGCCCGGATGACTACGGCAATCTGTGCCGCGTGCAGGCCGAACAGGGCGACTACAAGGCGGTGGCCGACACGCTCAAGCGCAACAAATCCATATTGCAGGCGACGCCGGAAGGCCGCCTGGTCAGTGCGGTCACGCAGGGCATGCTGCATGTCGAGGCCGGCCGCCAGGAAGACGCGGCCAGATCGATCGACGAAGCGGCCGCGCTGCGCGCCGCAGGGACACGCGGGGACGCACGGCTCATGCTCGATCTGGCCGGCGTGTGCATGGCCAGCGGCCGCAACGACGAAGCGGACAGCCTCGTCGCCGAGGTGGCGCGCAATGCGCACGACAGCGAAGCCCTGCTGGCAAAGGCCCGCAAGCTCTACGATGAGGCCGGGCGCGGCGACGTCGGGGCGTCGGTGCTGTCGTCGGCCACCGCCGACGTGCGCCGGCTCAACAACGAAGGCGTGGTGCTGGCGCAGAAGGGCGATTTCCGGACGGCGGCGGAAAAGCTCCTGGTTGCCTGCGAATCGGCTCCGTACAACCCGCGCATCGCCATGAACGCGGTGTGGGTGATCCTCAAGCACATCGACAGGAGCGGCATGGACGAACCCATGATCGAATCGGCGCGACGCTATCTGGCTTCCGCCGAAGCCCAGGCCCCGGGCCATCCGCGCCTGGCGGGGCTGCGGCTTTCCCTGAAGGAAATGGAAAGCCGCTTCGGCATCCAGAGGAAGGCGGAATAATGGACTTCGACAATGCCGACTTCCAGGCCGCCCTGATACACGAGGTGAAGAACCACCTCGGACTGCTGGGGATGACGCTGGAGCGCATTCCCCTGAATGGCGATGCAGGGCACGACGAACCGGTCGATGCCGCGCGCCTGCTCTGCCAGGGCGTCGCCGACCGCCTGCAGCAGGCGTTGTGGCTGTACAAGGCCGATCGGGGACCGCTCACCCTCAATATCGATGCCTACTCGCCCCACGACCTGATCCATGCCCTGGCCGCCCGCACTAAAAGCCTGTCGCACGGCCGCTTCGTGGTGGAAACGCGGCTGGATGCCGGCTTGCCCGCCGTCGCCTTCTTCGACCGCGATCTGGTCGAGATGGCCATGATGAATGCAATCCAGAATTCCCTGGCCTACGCGCGTTCCAGGATCACGCTCGAGGCCGCCGCGCAGGACGGCTGGCTGGTGCTGGGCGTACGCGACGACTCCCCCGGCTATCCGCCCCACGTGCTCGAGAGCGTGGCGGCCGGCACACCCTACAAGTCGCGCGGTACCGGGCTGGGCCTGCAGTTCGCGCGCCTCATCGCGCAGCTGCACGAGAACCGGGGACGCAGCGGAAACCTGTCACTGAACAACGATCGCGGCGCGCTATTCCGCCTGGCGTTACCCTGAGCGCGCATTCAATCGGGTTCGCGCGGCAAGACCCGCTCGATGCGCCGGTCCGGTACCAGCCAGAGCAGGGCCACCAGCACGTAGAGCCCGATCGCAATTCCCCGCTGCGGAACGGCGAGCACGATCGCCAGGGCATAGAGCAGCGGCGAGAGCCTGCCTTTCCAGTCCGACCCGATGGCCTTCCTGAGCAGGGAGTCGGGCCCCTGTGCCTTTACGATCAGTCGTTGCAGGATCCAGTAGGCAATGGCGGCCATCAGCAGGACCACGCCGTAGACGGCCACCGGGACCGGCGCAAAGTGGTTTTCGCCCATCCAGCCGGTGGTGAAGGGAATCAGCGACAGCCAGAACAGCAGATGCAGATTGGCCCACAGCATCGGGCCGGTCACGCTGTGCACGGTGTGCAGCATGTGATGGTGATTGTTCCAGTAGATGCCGAGATAGACGAAGCTCAGCGCATAGCTGGTAAATACCGGCCAGAGCGGCGTCAGCGTGTTCAGGGCCACGCCATGCGGTACCTTCATTTCCAGCACCATGATGGTAATCAGGATGGCAATCACGCCGTCGCTGAAGGCTTCTAGCCGGTTCTTTCCCATGCAAGCTCCTTGAAATCGGAAAGGTATCGTCCAGCCATTTCCTGGTACAGGACGCAGGTGGTACTTTCATACCGTTTCGTTCTGGCGGTATTGACGGTATTCATGACGGCATGCCGTCCGTAATATCCCCTTACTATCCCTGATTTCCTGGTCCATGTCTGCCCGATGGCCCGTCCCGTCAAACCCTTAAGCGAAGCGCGCATCGCCAGCCTCCAGGCGGTCGACAAGCCCATCAAGCTTGCCGATGGTGGCGGCATGTACCTGCTGGTGCAGCCCGACGGTGCGCGCTACTGGCGCATGGATTACCGCTATGGCGGCAAGCGCCGGACCCTCGCGCTCGGCGTGTACCCGCAGGTGTCGCTGGACGAAGCGCGAACGAGGCGCGAGACGGCGCGGTTCCAACTGGCGTCCGGACTGGATCCGGTGGCGGAGAAAAAGGCGGCCAGGGCAGGGCGACGGCCGGCGGGCGACGAACAGACCTTTGCGCTCGAAATCATCGGCGAGGGAGTATGGGACTGGGAACTGGGCAGCGGGCGGGTGCGCCACAATGCGCAATGGGCCCGGCTGATGGGGCTGGATGACGGCCACCTGCAGCGCGACTGGCGCGAAGCGCTGGCCTGCCTGCCGGAAGAGGAACGCAGCATGGTGATGGGCGCGATCGCAGCCTGCCAGGCGGGCAAGGCCGTGTTCGCCTGCGAACATCGCATCCGGCACCGCGACGGTCGCGAAATCTGGGTGCACAACCGGGGTGACGTGGTGGAACGCAATGCCGACGGCACCCCGGTGCGGATGGTGGGCAGCCTGCGCGACGTGACCCAGGAAAAGCAGACCGCACTGGTCATGCGGCGGCGCAACCGGATTCTCCAGGCCATCGCCGAAGTCAACGAAATGCTGATGGCGGACCTGTCCGAAACCGAACTGATGACACGCATCTGCGAGGAACTCGTCAGGGACGACCTGTTCCGCATGGCCTGGATCGGCAAGCTGGACGCCGACGGCGTGCGCGTGCTCCCGGTGGCGGAAGCCGGCTTCAGCGACGGCTACCTGAGCGGAATACCCATCCGCTGCGACGATTCCGCGTTCGGGCAAGGCCCGACCGGTTCGGCGATCCGCAACGGCACCACCGTCATCAGCGACGATATCGAACGGACGGAAACCTTCACGCCCTGGCGCGAGCAGGCGCGCAAGCTGGGCTATCGGGCCTCGGCAGCCACGCCGCTCCGCGTGCACGGCAGGGTGGTGGGCGCGCTCAACGTCTACGCCGGGGATCCATACGCCTTCGGCCCCGACAAGGTCCTGCTGCTGGAAAAACTGGCGATCGACCTCGGCGTGGCCATGGCGCAGCGCGCCTCGCTGGCGGCGCTGCGCGCCAGCGAGGAGCGTTTCCGGCTGTTGCTCGACGCCTCGCCGGAGGCGATCTTCGGCGTGGATCAGTACGGCATTTGTACCTTCGTCAATCCCGCCTGCCTGAAGATGCTGGGATATACGCGCGAGGAGTTGCTGGGACAAAGCATCCATCCGCTGATCCACCATACCTATCCGGACGGGCGGCCCTATCCGAAGGAGGCCTGCCGGGTCAGGGTCTCCACGCTGGAAGGACGGCCCACGCACGCCGACGACGAGGTGCACTGGCGCAAGGACGGCACCAGTTTCCCGGTCGAGTACTGGTCGCATCCGATGTACCGCGATGGCGAACTGGTCGGCGCGGTGGTCAATTTCGTCGACATCACCGAGCGCAAGCGCATGGAAGACGCACTGCGCGCCAGCGAGGAGCGCTACCGGCTGATCTCCAGCGTGGCCACGGATTTCCTGTATGCCTATTCCCGCAAGGAAACGGGCGAGCTTTCGCTCGACTGGGCGACGGCCTCGCAGGAAACCGTCTTCGGCTACACCCCCGACGAGATCGTGGCGCGCGGGTGCTGGCGCAGTCTCGTACACCAGAATGACATGGCGGAATTCGACCGCACGGTACTGCATCTGCCGGCCGGCGGACGCGGGGAGTGCGAACTGCGCGTCGTCGGCAAGACAGGCGATCTCCACTACATCCATGTCTACACGCTGTCCGTGGCAGGCGAGGGCGGTCGTCAGCGTCTCTACGGCGCCTGCCAGGACATCACCCGCCGCCACCAGGCGGAAGAGGCCCTGCGCGAGAACGAGGCGCGCTTTCGCGCAATGGCCGAACACTCGGTCGACTGGATCTGGTCGATGGATGCGCAGGGGCGTCACACTTATTGCAACCAGCGCGGCGTGCAGAACCTGGGCTACACCCTCGATGCCTTCCTGGCGCTCAATCCGGCCAGCCTCATCCACCCGGAAGACCGTCATTTCTACCGCGAAATCTGGCGCCAGGCCCGCGCCAGCGGCACCGGCTGGAAGAACGTCGTGCTGCGCTGGCGGCACCGCGACGGCAGCTACCGCACCATCGAGTCGAGCGCGTCGGCGGTATTCAACGCGGCCGGCACGCTGACCGGCTTTCAGGGCGTGGACCGGGACATCACCGAGCGCAAGGAAGCCGAGGAGCGGATCGAATTCCTGGCACAGCATGATGCGCTGACCGGCCTGCCGAACCGCGTACTGCTGCGTGATCGTTTCGCCCAGGCCGTGGCGCGGGCCGGCCGTACGCACGCCCGGGTGGCGATGCTGTTTCTCGATCTCGACAATTTCAAGATGGTGAACGACACCCTGGGCCATGCGGCAGGCGACCAGTTGCTGCTCGACGTGGTCGGCCGCCTCGCCGGCAGCACCCGGGAAAGCGACACCATCAGCCGGCTCGGCGGCGACGAATTCGTCGTGCTGCTCAACGACATCCCCGAACTGGAGACGGTCGAGCGCATCGCCGGCGACATCCTGTCCCGGGTGAGCGAACCCATGCAGGTCGGCGGCCATTCGCTGAACATGTCGTGCAGCATCGGGATCGCGGTCTACCCGGATGACGGCAACGACTTCGACACGCTGATGCAGAAGGCCGATGTGGCGATGTACAACGCCAAGGACGCCGGCCGACGCACCTACCGCTTCTTCGACGAACAGATGAACCGCCAGGCGCACGAGCACCTGCTGCTGCAGAACCGTCTGCACCAGGCGCTCTACCGGGCCGAATTCCAGCTGCACTACCAGCCCCAGATGGAGGTGGCCAGCGGCCGGATGACCGGCGTCGAAGCCCTGCTGCGCTGGCGCAACCCGGAACTGGGCGACGTCGTCCCCGCGCGCTTCATTCCGGTGGCCGAGGATTCCGGCCTGATCGTGTCGATCGGCGCCTGGGTGCTGGAAGAGGCGTGCCGGCAGGCCCAGCTGTGGCGGCAGACGGGATGGCCGGATCTCGGCATGTCGGTCAATCTCTCGGCCCTGCAGTTCCGTCGTCCCGGCCTCGTCGAAACGGTGGCCGGTGCGCTCGAACGGAGCGGTCTGCCGCCGCATCTGCTCGAACTCGAGCTGACCGAATCGATCCTGCTGGACGACGTGGAGAAGAACCTCGAAACCGTGCGCCAGCTGAAAGCGCTGGGCGTACGCCTCTCGATCGACGATTTCGGTACCGGCTATTCCTCGCTCAGCTACCTCAAGCGCTTTGCCGTGGACCGCCTGAAGATCGACCGCAGTTTCGTGCGCGACATCCATACCGATCCGGACGATGCCGCGATCGTGCGGGCGGTGATCCAGCTTGCCCGCAGCCTGCGGCTCGGCATCATCGCCGAGGGGGTGGAAACCGAGGAGCAACTGGCCTTTCTGCGTCGCGAGGGCTGCGAGCAGGTACAGGGTTACCTCTACAGCCGTCCGCTCAACGTGGCTGCGCTGAGAAGTTTCATGAGCAGGCACAGGTCGACGACGTAAACCATTCGCGTCATGCCCGGCGACGCCTATGCTGTAAGCATCGCCTTGCCTGGAAACGGCCATGAGCCACAAACACGAGAGCCTGCTGCATACGATCGCGATGGGGCCTTTGAGCGCCAACATCCACTGGCGCGAGGTGGAATCGATGCTCGCCCACCTGGGCGCCAGCGTGGCGCCGCACCACGGCGCCAGTTTCCACGTGGTCCTGAACGGCGTCGAAGGCTTCCTGCATCGACCGCACAACAGCAATACCTGCACCAAACAGGATCTGCGCCATGTGCGCGATTTCCTGCTGGCCGCCGGGGCGATCGCCCAGACCGGATCCGACCCGGAAGAAGCCTGACGGCGGAAGACAGGCCCGGCGCCGTCCCACCGGCCGGCGGGACGGGACTGCGCCATCCAATCCCGGCACGGCGACAAGGTTATGCGGCCTGCGAACAGGCCGCGACGTGGAAACCATTTGTATCGGCCCGGTTTGTTCCTATAGTTTTCCAATACAACGACCGAAGCAGGAGGCTGACATGCACGTGACGCGTAGGCAGTTCTTCAGAATCTGTGCGGCGGGGGTCGGCAGTTCCAGCCTTGCCGCGCTTGGATTCGCTCCGGCGGAGGCGTTGGCGGAAGTACGCGAATTCAAGCTCGCCCGCACCACCGAAACCCGCAACACCTGTCCCTACTGCTCGGTCGGCTGCGGTGTCCTGATCTACAGCCTGGGCGACCGTGCGAAGAATGCCCACGGCGAGGTGATGCACATCGAGGGCGACCCCGACCATCCGGTCAATCGCGGCACGCTGTGCCCCAAGGGCGCGGCCCTGCTCGATTTCGTGCGCAGCCCCAACCGGCTCACCCGGCCCGAGTACCGCGCGCCGGGCAGCAAGGAATGGCAGCCGATTTCCTGGGACGATGCCTTCACCCGCATCGCCAGGCTGATGAAGGAAGACCGCGACCGGAATTTCATCGCGAAGAACGACAAGGGCGAAACGGTCAACCGCTGGGTCACCACCGGCATGCTCGCCGCATCCGCCTCCAGCAACGAAACCGGCTACCTGACGCAGAAGATCGCGCGCAGCCTGGGGATGCTCGCATTCGACAACCAGGCGCGTGTCTGACACGGTCCCACGGTGGCCAGTCTGGCCCCGACGTTCGGCCGCGGAGCAATGACCAATCACTGGGTCGATATCAAGAATACCGATCTGGTTCTCATCATGGGCGGCAATGCCGCCGAAGCCCATCCTTGCGGCTTCAAGTGGGTGACCGAGGCGAAGGCCCATCGCAAGGCAAGACTGATCGTGGTCGATCCGCGCTTCACGCGTTCGGCCGCGGTGTCGGACTATTACGCGCCGATCCGCGCGGGCAGCGATATCGCCTTCCTTGGCGGGGTCATCCATTACCTGCTGAGCCACGACAGGATCCACCATGAATACGTGAAGAACTACACGGACTTCAGTTTTCTGGTGAAGGACGAATTCGCGTTCGAGAACGGCCTCTATTCGGGCTACAACCCCGAGAAGCGCAGCTACGACAAATCCAGCTGGGGGTACCAGACCGGGGCGGACGGCTACGTCGTCACCGATCCCACGCTGCAGCACCCGCGCTGCGTGTACCAGATGATGAAGGCGCATTATTCGCGCTACACGCCCGAGATGGTATCGACCATCTGCGGCACGCCCAGGGAAGCCTTCCTCAAGGTGTGCGAGATGATCGCCACGACCGCGGCGCCCGACAAGACCATGACCATCATGTACGCGCTCGGCTGGACCCAGCATTCGCAGGGTTCGCAGATGATCCGTACCGGCGCCATGGTGCAGCTGCTGCTGGGCAATATCGGCGTCGCAGGCGGCGGCATGAACGCGCTGCGCGGGCACTCCAACATCCAGGGTCTCACCGACCTCGGGCTCCTGTCCAACCTGCTGCCGGGCTACATGACGCTGCCCGGCGATGCCGAGCAGGACTACAAGGCCTATATCGAAAAGCGCGCCTTCAAACCCCTGCGTCCCGGGCAACTGTCGTACTGGTCGAACTACGGCAAGTTCTTCGTCAGCAACATGAAGGCCTGGTGGGGCGACGCCGCCACCGCGGAGAACAACTGGTGCTATGACTGGCTGCCCAAGCTCGACAAGGGCTACGACCTGCTGCAGGTGTTCGAGAACATGAACCAGGGCAAGATGAACGGCTACCTCTGCCAGGGTTTCAACCCGCTCGCCTCGGCGCCCTGCAAGATCAAGGTGTCGACCGGCCTGTCCAGGCTGAAATATCTGGTGATCATCGATCCGCTGGCCACCGAGACCTCGGAGTTCTGGCAGAACCACGGCGAATACAACGACGTCGATCCGGCGAAGATCCAGACCGAGGTGTTCCGCCTGCCGTCGACCTGCTTCGCCGAGGAAGACGGCTCGCTGGTGAATTCCGGCCGCTGGCTGCAATGGCACTGGAAGGCGGTCGATCCGCCCGGCGACGCCAGGGGCGACCAGGAAATCATGGCCGGCATCTTCCTCAAGCTGAAGGCCATGTACCAGAAGGACGGCGGCGCCTTCCCCGACCCCATCCTGAACCTGACCTGGAAACACAGGCAGCCGCAGGCGCCGTCGCCGGAGGAACTGGCCCGCGAGTTTTCCGGCAAGGCGCTGAAGGACGTGACCGATCCCAAGGATGCCGCCAAGGTACTGGTCAAGGCGGGCGAACAGCTGAACGGCTTTGCCGAACTGCGCGACGACGGCAGCACGAGCTGCGGCTGCTGGATTTTCTCTGGCGCGTGGACGGAAAAGGGCAACATGATGGCGCGGCGCGACAACAGCGACCCCTTCGGCATCGGACAGACGCTCAACTGGGCTTTCGCCTGGCCGGCCAACCGGCGCGTGCTTTACAACCGCGCTTCCTGCGACCCGGCCGGCAAGCCTTACGACCCCACGCGCAGGCTCATTGCCTGGGACGCCGCCAGCGGCAAGTGGGGCGGCTCGGACGTCCCGGATTTCAAGCCGGATTCCGCGCCGGAAGACGGCATGAGTCCCTTCATCATGAACCCGGAGGGCGTGGCGCGCTTTTTTGCCGTCGACAAGATGGCGGAAGGGCCTTTCCCCGAGCATTACGAACCCTTCGAGTCGCCTATCGCGAACAATCCGCTGCATCCGGCGAACGAAATGGCACGGGCCAATCCGGCCGCGCGCGTGTTCAAGGACGACTGGGCCACCTTCGGCAAGCCGGACAAATTCCCCCATGTGTGCACGACGTATCGCCTGACCGAGCATTTCCATTTCTGGACCAAGCACGTGCGGCTGAATGCCATCGTGCAGCCGGAGCAGTTCGTGGAAATCGACGAGGAGCTGGCGCAGCAGAAGGGGATCAAGGCTGGCGACCACGTGCGCGTGAAATCCAATCGCGGTTTCCTCGTCGCGGTGGCGGTGGTCACCAAGCGCCTGCGCGCACTCGATATCGCCGGCAGGAAGGTACACACCGTGGGCGTGCCGATCCACTGGGGTTTCATGGGACTGGCGAAAAACGGCTACATCACCAATACGCTTACGCCCTTCGTCGGCGACGGCAATACCCAGACGCCGGAATTCAAGTCCTTCCTCGTGGACCTGGAAAAGGTATAGGAGACGGCCATGGCACTGCAATCGCTCGACATCAAAGCCCGCTCCGCCACGACCACGCCCGCGCCCGGCGCGCGGGAGGCGATCCCGGTCGCCAAGCTGATCGATATTTCAAAGTGCATCGGCTGCAAGGCCTGCCAGACGGCATGCATGGAATGGAACGACCTGCGCGACGAGGTGGGGCATAACCACGGTGTCTACGACAACCCGCGCGACCTCACCGACCAGTCGTGGACCGTGATGCGCTTTTCCGAAGTGGAAGTGGAGCAGGGCAGGCTGGAATGGCTGATCCGCAAGGACGGCTGCATGCACTGCGCCGACCCGGGCTGCCTCAAGGCCTGTCCCTCGCCGGGGGCCATCGTGCAGTACGCCAACGGCATCGTCGATTTCCACGAGGAACACTGCATCGGCTGCGGCTACTGCATCACCGGCTGCCCGTTCAACATTCCGCGCATTTCCAAAAAGGACCACAAGGCCTACAAGTGCACCCTGTGCTCGGACCGGGTCGCGGTCGGCATGGAACCGGCCTGCGTGAAAACCTGCCCCACCGGCGCCATCGTCTTCGGCACCAAGGCGGACATGATCCATCATGCCGAGGGGCGCATCGAGGACCTGAGGGAACGGGGCTTCAGCAACGCGGCGCTGTACGACCCGCCCGGCGTCGGCGGTACCCATGTGATGTACGTGCTGCAGCACGGCGACCAGCCCGAACTCTACGCAAACCTGCCCAGGGACCCGCATATCAGTCCGCTGGTCGGCCTGTGGAAGGGCGTGGCCAAGCCGCTGATGAACCTGGGCATCGGCCTCGCCGTGTTCGCCGGGTTCTTCCATTACGTCACGGCCGGTCCCAAGGAGGTGGAGGAAGACGAGGAGAAGCAATCATGAACAGCCAGATCCCGCGCTACACCGCACGCGAACGGAGCAATCACTGGGTGGTGGCCATCGCCTTCGTCCTGGCGGCCCTGTCCGGGCTGGCGTTGTTCCATCCGGCCTTCTTCTTTCTGGCCAACCTGTTCGGCGGCGGGCCCTGGACGCGCATCCTGCACCCCTACATCGGCGTGGTGATGTGCTTGTTCTTCGTCGCGATGGCGGTGCGATTCTGGGGTTTCAACCGCATCACTTCAGCTGATCGCCAGTGGCTGGGGCGCATCAAGGATGTCCTGTGCAACCGCGACGCCAATCTGCCCGAACTGGGCAAGTACAACGCCGGACAGAAAATCCTGTTCTGGACGATGGTCGTGTCCATTCCCGTGCTTCTGCTCACCGGCATCGCGATCTGGCAGCCCTGGTTCGCGCCTTACGTCCCGATCTGGCTCATGCGCGTGGCCGTCGTGCTGCACGCCCTGGCGGCCTGGATCATGATTCTCGGCATCATCGTGCACGTGTATGCCGCGATCTGGGTCAAGGGCACGATACGTGCCATGACGCGCGGTACGGTGTCCGCAGCCTGGGCCAGACGCCATCATCGTGCCTGGTATCGCGAAATGACCGGCAAGCAATAGCCGGCCCGGGCCATTCATGACGACGACACTCCTGCAACCTGGCCAGATCGAAGCGGCTGCCGGCAGCATTCCCGAATTGCGCCTGCCGCCGGCCGATCTTTTCCTGGCGCGTGCGCGCCGTCTGGAACGGCTCGCCGAACGCACGCCAGGCCTGGCCGGCTACCTGCGTTTCGTCGCCGCGCTGGCGCACGCGCAGCAGGCGCGGGCGACGGCCCTGCCGGATGCGGAACTGCCATCACGGACACACCTGGCCCAGTGCCGGGAATACGGCATGCCGCCGCTGTCGCCGGCCGGGCTCGACTGGCCCGCCGGGTGGCACGCCACGGTGCGCCAGCTGGTGCGGGACATACAGGCTGTACTGCCTGAATCGGGGCAGGCCGCCTTGCAGGGCCTGCTTGCCGCACCGGAAAGCGGGCTCGATGCCCAGGCCCGCGCCCTGCTCGAAGGTGGCGACGGAATCGATGCCGCCGCGGCCCCTGTGATCAGCGCCGCCCTGCAGGTGCACTGGAGCCGGCTGGCGCGCCAGCTCGATCCGGCACAGGTGGCACGCCCGGCGCATCCCAATCTCTGTCCGGTGTGCGGCGCGCATCCGGTCAGCGCGATCCTGCGTATCGGCGGCGCCGGGAATGGCCTGCGCTATCTGCATTGCGCACTGTGCGCCTCCGAGTGGCATGTGGTGCGCGCCAAATGCAGCAACTGCGACAACACCCGAGGGATCGCCTACTACCATATCGAAACGGGCGACGGCGCGGTACAGGCCGAGGATTGTCCCGAATGCGGCAGCTACCTCAAGCTCATTCGCCAGGACAGGGACCCGCTGGCCGACCCGGTGGCCGACGACCTCGCCACGCTGGCGCTCGATCTGCTGATGGACGAGCGCGGACGCGCCAGGAGCGGCTTCAACGGGTATCTCGTCCCAGGCCTCAGCCCGGTAGCGTGATCGGCGCGCAAGCCAGCTTTTTATTTATAAACAATACGCTGGACAACATTCTTCCTGCTTCTGTTCATTCCACATCGGGGTCTGCGTCGCAATGTGCGCGCAGGCGGACCGCGTCCCCGGCCTCGTCCGCGCCCAGGGCTTCGGCCGTTTCCAGCTGGTGTTGCAGCACGGCCAGACCGGCCTCCGAGGCATCGGTGCCGGCCTGGGCACGCCGGAGCACGCGCGCACGCAGGACCGGGACTGGCACCTCGAAGTCGAGGATGCGGAATGGCGCAGCATGGCGATGCGCCAGCGCGCGCATGCCGTCGCGTTGCCAGCGCGCGAGAAAGGCGGCGTCGACGATCACGGGCCAGCCCTCCGCCAGGAGTCCGTCGGCGCATTCGGCAAGATGCCGGTAGGTCTGCCGGGTGGCCGCCCCTGCATAGAGTTTCTCGCCGACGCCGGAATCGCTGTGGGCCAGCGCCTCCAGGCCGGCCAGCCGCTTGCGTTCCACATCCGACCGTACCCGGATCGCGCCTGGATGCTGCATCAGGTCGGTGCTGGCCGTGGTCTTGCCCGACCCCGACAGGCCGTGCGTGATGTCCAGGCGGACGGGCAGGGGATGGGTCAATTGCGCGGCCAGGGCAAGGTGGGCGCGCGCGTCCCGCAGGGCCGCATCCTGTGACGGCCCATCGGTCTGACCGGCGCGCAGCAGCGCAATCTTGCAACGCACGAGGGCACGATAGACCGCGTAGTAGCGCAGCAACGCCAGCCCCGCATAGTCGCCGGTCGTTTCCAGCCACAGATTGAGGAAGAGCCAGGCCCAATCGGCATGGCCGCGCTGCAGCAGATCCATGTAGCAAAAGGCGATTTCGGACACCGTGTCGATCCAGCGCAGTTCGGGATTGAATTCCAGGCAGTCGAAGATCAGCAGGCGACCGTCGGCCCAGGCCAGGTTGCCGAGATGCAGGTCGCCGTGGCATTCGCGGATATGGCCGTCGCGCTTGCGGCTGGCCATGCGCGGTGCGAGACGCGCGTGCTCGCCGATGGACCAGCGCTGCAAGGCATCGAGTCGCACGCGATCGTCGGGCGCATCCAGGCGCGGACCGATCTGCAGGAAATTCTGTTCGACCGGTAGCCAGATCCGTTCCGGACTGCCCCACGGACTGTCCGCAGCAGCCCGTGCGCAGCCATGGAGGTGAAAGCGGGCGAGGGTGGCCGCAAGGATTTCGATGTGGTGGCGCGTCAGCTTGCCGTCCTCGTCCAGCCGGTCGAGCGTGGCATCGGGCGGAAACTGGCGCATTTTCACCGCATATTCGAAGGGCGCACCGGGGCCTTCCAACTGCGGCCACGCGGGCGTACCCGTAATCGCCACCACATCGAGATAGAGATCGGGCGCGAGCCGGCGGTTGAGGCGGACTTCCTCCCTGCACGCGGCCAGGCGCTTGTCCAGCGTACCGAAATCAAGAAAGCCCAGGTCGAGCGGCTTCTTGATCTTGTAGGCGAATTCGCCGGTCAGCAGGATCCAGGAAATGTGTGTTTCCACCACCCGGGCGGGCTTGCCGTCATGCAACCGGGCTGCCAGCGCCCGGATGAACGCAGGCTCCTGCAGCATTTCCGCAATCGGCGGACCGGGCGGCACCGGACTAGAGCTTGGGGTGGCCGGCCTGGGCGTATTCCCGTTCATGCTTTTCCTGGCAGGTGATGCACCGCCTTGCCGTCGGATAGGCATGCAGGCGCGCATAGCCGACCTCGTCGCCGCATTCGATGCAGACACCGTAATCGCCAGTCTTCATGCGCTGCATGGCGGCTTCGATATCCCGCAGGCCCTGGATGTAGCGGTCGAATCGCACCACATTGAAATCTGCCAGGGCATTGGCCAGAGACTCGTCGCCGCTGTCGCCCGGCTCGCGATTGAGGAGATCGATACGGTGCTGTTCCCCGGCATTGTCGAACTCCGCGCGGACCTCGCGCTGCACATCCTGGTAAAGCGTATTCAGCAAGGCGCTCAACTCGCGCAACTGAGTCGGGTTCAAGACTGGCATGGTGACTCCCTGGGATTGACGGGTAACGACGTAGCGTGCCATTCAATATTAGGACTGAATTATCCTGTTTCAATGCCATTCCCGATCCCTTATTTACTTCGCATAATGGCCGCTATCGTTCAAGGATAGGAGCAGGTTGCCGTTATATGCAAGCATGTTCTTTGCAAAATTGCTTGTGGCTGCTGGCCTGTTTCTTCTTGCCGTGGGTCTGCTTCGGAAGAAGGCAGAAAGGGACGCCATGGACTGGAAAATCGTTCGACAGACCGATCCTCTATTCAAAGATGAGCCTGGTGACCTGAAGGACACGATCTACCATCCGAAGGAATGGCGAAAGCCGAAATGAAAAGCCCCCGAATCGGGGGCTTTTTCTTTGTTTGCGAATATTAAGCGAGTGACCCGCAGGGAAAGCACCGAACGCGCCACGGTGAGGCTGTGGCACGCCCGGCGCTGTATTTCCCTGCTCCACTAGCTCGGTGCTGCGTCTGCTGTTTTTGGTAGTTCCTGTCTTTTCCCTTCCCGCAAAAAAACGACTCCGCCCCGACCCCTCTGCGAGGGGACGGAGTCATTTTTTTACCACGCGGGAAGGGAAAAGCCATGAACCACTTTTCAAAAAAACCAGACGCTCATCGCCGCTTGGCTAGAGGGTCCGGTGTCTCCTTCCGCACGCTTACCAACCGCCGTTACATGGCACAGGCCGAGTTCGCTGCCCGGCAGCTTTGGTTTGATTTCGAGGACGCTGTGGGGCCGGCGCTCGAGGCGATTGGCGAGGTGGTAATGGAAAGCAGGCGACGGTTCGCGAACTGGCTGCACGGTTTCGTTCGACCGCAGGCGGTTCCGGCAGATCAAGGCTTGCAGCTTGACTTTGGATGGAGTTTGTTAAACTGAGCGAAAGGAGAAATACATGAGCGATATAGAAAATCTGGTTCTGGAGCACTTGCGCCACATTCGCGGGAAGGTAGACCGCATCGCCGAGGATATCGAGACAGTGAAGCTGCGACTGAATTCAGTCGAGCGATCAGTCGCGGGCTTTCACGATGACCTGGCGATCATCAGCCGACGACTGGATCAGGTGGACAGCAGGATGAATCAAGTGGAAACGCGATTAGACATCGCGAGTTAGGACAAGGGGGCTTCGGCCCCCTTTTCTTTTGGCGGTTCGTCCGACAAAGATGCCGGCGACTGCAAGGCTTCGGCCTGTTGTTTCTGCGGCAGCGCTGGTTGGCGATAAGGATCGTAATACTCACCGGCGGCGCGCTGGCGGCATTGTTCCTCGGGCAGCCAGACGGGGGTTTGCTGCTGGCTGTAGCAGGTGCATTTGCTGGAGCTGGCGATGCAGCCCTCGATCTCGGGGGCGGTGGGCTGGGGTTTGACTGGCTGATAGAGCGGGGCACTCAGGGGGTCATTGGGGTCGCGGGGTGTCGTTGCTTCGAGGATGGGCATTTGTTCGGCCGTGGCCAACACGTCCGGAGCCGCCCGCTGCGCGGTCGTCTCGGCCGTGATGGGCTGGCCTTCCTGTTTTCCTTCGACGAAGCCGGATATCCGGTTGCCGGTGTGCCAGGCGAGGTAGCCGCCAATGGTGAGGGCTGCAGCGATCAGGTAGGCCGCAAGGGGGAGTTTTGGCCTCGGGGGTCTGGTGTGGAGTTCGGCGCTCTTGTAGAGGCTGAATGCCTCTTTTGGGAGGGTGTATTTGCGTTTGGCGGCGAGGGTGTAGCTGGTCTTGTCGTCTTCGTTGATGACTTCGCTTTTCTCGTAGCGGAAGCGGCCGAGGTAGCTGGACTTGAGGAAGATGTGCTGACCGCCTTTGACGAGCGATCGCATGTTGGAATCGATGAGGCGCGATCCCTGGGTGATGAGGATGAAGTCGATGCCCTGGTGGCGGTGGGTCTCGAAGGCGCTGATGTAGGGCGGGACCTTGGAGCCGGCCGCACGGGGACGGAAGAACTGTTGGCACTCATCGATGACGACGACGGCACCAGGTGGGAAGGTGAAGCGGTGGGTGGAGGTGCCCTGGTCGTTGTGGACTTCCTCGGTCCACTCTTCGAGCCTGGGCAGGGGGGAGTGTTCGAGGGTGAGGCCGTTGATGTTGCAGAAGATGGGCCGGTCCTTGAACTGTTTGGAGAGCATGGAGACGGCCAGGGCGGTCTTGCCGAGGCCGGGGCCGCCGGTGATGAGGATGATCATGAGGACATGACTCCGATGCGGGAGATGGCGGCGAAGGCGGCTCTGGCGATGATGCCGCCTAGGACGATGCCGATGGCCTGGCCTGCACCGAGCAGGTTGAGGACGTCGAGGACGGATCCACTGATCTGGCCGTAGCTGTTGATGACGGCATCGCGCACCTGGTTGGCGACGACGGTGAGGCCGGCATAGGAGACGATGCCGAGGCCGAGTGAGGCAAGGACCTTGCGGGCGATAGGACCGGCAAGGGAGACGAGGAAGGCGCCGAAGCTACCCATTTTTGACCCCTCCAATGAAGATGGTGCCGGCGGAGAGCCAGGCGAGTGCGAGAACGAGGGGCCGCAGGGCGTTGGCGTACTGGCACAGGGCATCGAAGGACCATTCGATGGTCATGCCGGCGACGGTGGCGGTGAGCGGTGCGGGGCAGGTTCCAGCGCCGCCGAGGTCGACGGGCTGGATGAGCGAGACGTCGCGGTTCTCGTTGCCGAGGGATTCATCGGGTACGGGATCGAGGCGGGAACAACCGAGGGTGTTGGGGTATTTGTCGCACTGCGTCGGGCTAGGTGTGTCGTTCTCGGGCTGGTCCTGCGGGGTTGGGTCCTGCACCGGGTCGCCCTGGGCGTTGGTGAGCGGGATCTCGTAGACGTCGATCCAGACCTGGCCATCGGCAGCAGGGCTGATCTTGGCGCGGGTCTGGGCGGTGGATCCATCGGGCTTGGTGTAGGGGGTACCGATGGGGACGTCGGCAGGCTGGAACACGGGTTCGGCGACGGGGACGCCGACCTGTGGGGCCATCTCGGCGAGGATGCCGGGAGAGGGGTCGGGGAGGGCGTTGAAATCGTCCTGGGTGGCGGGTCTCGATGTGCCGCCCGCCGCCTCGGGATCGACGAGGGTGCAGGTGCCGGCCGAGGGGCTGCCGGAGTAGCCCGGCGGGCAGGAGGTGCGGACCGAGGATGAGTAGCTCGTCCAGGCGTGTTCGCCGGACAGGAATCCACCACAGGTGGCAGGCTGGGTGACGTAGCAGGTTCCGCCTGTGGCGCGCGATATGGAGCCGTTGCAGGTGTTGCCGTATTCGGCGGTCGATGCTGACCAGGAATACTGGCAGGCAGTCATTGGCGTGTCCTGCCAGGGATAGCTGGAGCTGGTGCGGTACTGGTAGTTGGGGTTGGGAAGGTCGGGCGGTGGATTGACGAACTTCCAGGCGCCGGAGCTAAGTACCAGGTCGCCCGAGGCGAGCTCGGAGGGCCAGAGCGCGAGTAACGCGCCCTGCAACCAGGGGTTGGAGAAGAGCGCTGCGCGCGCGTAGGAGGAAGCGTTCGCGGCAGGGGGTAAGGCCCCGCCAACGCTGATGGTCTTTCCGCTGACTGTGACCGCACCGGTCACAGAGAAGGAGGAGCCGGCGACGGCCGGCGTCGAGGCGGGCTGAAAGACGCCGGCAGAGAGGCCGGCGACGGTGGGCGTGGCCAGGGTAGCCGCATGCGGCTGGCCTGAGTAGATGAGGGCTGCAGCCAGGATGAGGAAGACGGCGAAGGGGTTCATCGGAAAATGATCCATGCAGGAAGCACGACGACGAGGAAGCCGGCGAGGGTGTAGATGTCGATGCTCATGTGGCAGCACGTCGCAGGATGTTGACGCCCCAGGCGGCAGCCATGGCGAGGGCGACGCCCCAGCCGAGGAGGTGGCCATCGATGAAGGCTTCGACGGGATCGCCGGTTGGTGTTGAGGTACCAGAGGGGTCGGCGATGGTGCAGGAGCCGACGACGTTGGTGGGGGCGGCAGTTGTGACGTTCGATGAGCAGGAACTGGAGTCAGAACCACAGCGCGAACGTGTCTGGTACCAGACCGATCCGGTCTTGGTGAAGTAGAGCAGGCCGGTGTAGAAGGTGTTCGAATTCTGGGGATCGGCGGCGAATGCGAACTGGGTCGGCAGTGCCGAGTAGTGCGCGTCGATCGCTTCGGCCTGAGTGGGCCAGCATTGACCCGCAGCGGAGTATCCGGGTGTAGACATGGGGAGGCCTCAAGATGCCGGCCCGGAGGCCGGCAAGGGTCTTACACCGCGCGCTTCATGTACTTGATGGCGGCGATGCCGATGACGATCACCAGGGCGAGACCGGCGACAGTCACAGCGTCGGTTTTTGCATCGGACAGGGCGGTGCTGACGTCGGTGGGAACAGCGGCCATCGCATTGCCGGCCATGACGGACAGGCCGGTGCCGACGGCGACGACTTTGCCGGTGGCGTTGTCGATGATCACCGAGGCGCGACGCTTGGTGGCTTGGTAGAGGTCTTTGAACTTCATTTGATGCTCCTTGTGGGCTGGCCAGGCCAAGGTTTGACGCGTTCGAGGGGCCAGTCGAACGCCTATCCCGGAAGGGATTCAGAAAACGGTTACCAAGGGTGGTCGCGGTCATCCCATCCCTTGGCCTCAGCGATACGATCACCGGCGTCTCTTGTGAGACGGGCCTGATAGGCAGTCGTGAAAGAATCAGAGGGGCCGGATTGGTCCGGATCGAAATCGTGATCGGATAAGGGGGCGTCCCGGATGGTGTACTCGGCACGAGTGCGGCCAAGGCCGGCGGGGTCGCCTCCGAAGAAGGGCTGATTCCAGATGACGTCCTTGGCGGCATCCGAGAGGTCGCGTCGGGCATTGCTGGGCATGTCAGCGGACATTCTGTCCGCCTGGTACTGGGTCGCCCGATCAACCAAGTCGTCGATGACGGTGTAGCCCATGTAGTGGTCAATGGGTCCGCCATCGATGGCGCGGCGCATGAACTGGATGGCCTTGATGCCGACGTAGATGGCGAGGCCCATGCCGCAGATGCTGATGGCGTCGGAGGCGGCTTGCACGAGATCGAGCTGGACTTGGAGGGGTAAGGACATGGTTGCACCTGGTCAGAAAGGGCAGGCTTCGTGCAGGGTGAGTACGCGTCGGCCATCGCAGAGGCGACAGCTTTGGGACCAGTAGGCGACGTGGATGTCGAACTTGGGCCAGAGCCAGTAGAGACCGAAGCGGGGGCGGGGGAGCATCAGGCGGCCCTCCAGAAATGCAGACCAGACTCACGGCAACACCACTCGCGCTCAGGCGACAGAGGGTCAAGACCTACGAACAGGACGCGATAGAAAGCGAAGCGCATTAAGCGGCCCTCTCCGTGAGGTCGTACCAGTCCGGTACGCTGAGCGGCTGCAGCTCGATAGTACGAACGCGGACGGGAAACTGAGTGACGTTGCGGGGCTGGAGAATGTCCAGGCCGCACTCGCGCAAGACCTTGGCGTGACGGAAGAGCGTGGCACGGCTAGCCATCTCGCGCATGTCCTTGCCAGCCAGCCAGGCGGCCGCATAGACGCGCGACCGCTGCGGCACGTGGTCAAGAATGTCGTCTTCGTCGCTTCGATCAGCGGCATTGAAGAGCGCGGTCTGATCATCGAAGAGCTGATGCAGTTTCTCGTCGGTGATGTTGGCAAGGTCATTCAGACCGAGCTCAGAAAGCAGACGTTTTTTCAATTCGACCTCCACTCGAACAACCCCATTTGTTCGAAGCCAATCGAGAATGGCAGCGTCTTCGGCTGTGCCGTGTTTCTGCATTTCGAGGTGCTTGATGTAGGCCTTGAGCATGTGTCGGGTGTTGCTCCACCAGACGGATTCATCACCGGAAAATCCACGACGCATGCGGGCGATTGAGCGGTTCGCCAGCCAGCGAATAAAAGCGCGGGCAGCTCCCTCACTACCTGTTGCATAGTTACGGGTGATGTCGAGACGTGAAACGAAGCATCCACGTCGTTCAAGACCAGATTCGGAAAGTCCAGAAGGTGTAAAAGGTGGGAGCGCGAAGCTAGCCAGTACTCGATTACACGCCTCAATCGTCCCGGCGATTCCATGATTGAAAACGTTGTCCGGGCGAGAAAGCCGCCCGGGGTTTCCACTGAGTGAGACACGAAAACCGTCGCAGCCAACAGAGACGCCCGTTTCGTAGCTTCCCTGAAAGCGAGCGGGCTTGTTTCGCTCAAATACTGGAGCACCTGCGGCGTCATAGTTGACGACCACCCCACCTGTGACGATGGGGAGGCCGCCTTCCGGATGGAATTGAGTAGCGGTGATCCAATCAATGAAGACCGTCTCATCCATGCCCCCTAACCTCTCAGAATCTCAAAATGAGACTGAACGGACTAGTGTTACTTAGCCGTTCACCGCCTTAGGGGCCGATGCCGCGATCGGGAAAAACCCGGTCACGACGCTTTCGAGTTTGCCCATGAAGGGACGGGTGTCGGTCTGGAGTTCGAGGTCGATGGGGAAAGAGAGCTTGGAGAAGCTGGGGAGCGCTGCGGGGTCCAGTTCCATTTCGGCCAGCTCGAAGCCGTATCCCTGGATGAGGGTTTTGCCGCCCTGGGCGGTGATGGGTACCAGGGCGAAGAGCCGGCACATATCGAATTCGTTGCCGGTCTTGCTGGAGGTGCCTTTGATGCGCTTGACGCCGATGACTTGCAGTTTCATGGGGTAGTACTCCTCTGTCGGTTGAAATATCCGCAAATAGCGGATAAGGACGGGAGTATTCGCAAATCGCGGATATTGTCAATCCCCGTTTTGCGGATATAGTGGGTTGACAAGCGGAGATAACCAAAGGGCTTAAGCCATGAAAAAATCCAAGGTTTTCAATGATTTGCTCGAAAAAGTCCGACAGATCGAGCACGGCGCAAGCGACTACAAGCTTGCGCAAATGCTTGATATATCTACACAAAATATTTCAGCGTATCGCAAGGGCGACCGTAAGCCGGATGCCTATGCCTGTGCACGTGTTGCGATGGCAGCAGGTGCCGACCCCCTCGAAGTCCTGGCAGCGGTGGAGTCGGAACTGGGCAAGGACGAGAAACGGCGCGAGTTCTGGAAGTCTTTTCGTTCTGGTTCGAGGCAGATCGCCGCCGCCGTCGTGTTGTCGCTGACGCTCGGTTTTTCCGGGCTCGGGTTATGGCATGGCGGGGCCGATAAGGCCGTTTTTGCTTCGGGCCTTACTTCGCATAATGTATATTCCACGATTCGGGCCGGCTGCTCCTTGGGTGAATACCCCGAGGAGTAGCGCAAGTTTGTCTTTGCTGCGGAATGCTCCGCAGCAATTGATCGTGTTCGCTTCCCATTTCAAACCTGGGGAGGGATATGATCAAGTTCACTGTACTGAGTACCAAGGGCGGAGTAGGTAAGACCACTCTAGCTGCCAATCTTGGCGCGCTGATGGCTGATAT
>WBZX01000130.1_pt1 | contig 69724 bp, 61 predicted proteins | sample 5204211 | NCBI WGS metagenome assembly WBZX01 (sample SAMN12344362, study PRJNA552823) | activated sludge metagenome | biome: Activated sludge suspended growth; feature: Nitrification reactor; material: Wastewater; isolation source: activated sludge from nitrification reactor of wastewater...
CCTGTCGATGAACACAGTCGGCCAGACCATCATGCAGTTCGGCAACCAGGAGCAGAAGGACTTCTTCCTCCCCAAGATCCTGGCCGGAGATCTGCACTTCTCCATCGGCTACACCGAACCCGAATCCGGCACCGACCTGGCCTCACTCACCACCACCGCGGTCAAAGACGGTGACGAGTGGGTGATCAACGGTCAGAAGATCTTCACCTCGTTGGCCAACTACGCCGACTACATCTGGCTGGCGGCCCGCACCGACCCCGATGCCCCCAAGCACCGTGGCATCACCATCTTCGCCATCCCTGCCACCGACCCTGGCTACACCTACTCCAAGATCCACACCATGGTGAACGCCTCCACGTTCAACACCTTCTACGACAACGTGCGGGTTCCGGACTCGGCCATCATCGGAGAGCTCCACGGCGGCTGGAACCTGATCGTCAACCAGCTCAACTACGAGCGGGTCGGGCTGGCCCCTCCGGGCATGATCGAGAAGAACTACGAGGACGTACTCGACTGGGCCCGCGCCACCACCACCGCGGACGGGTCCCGGGTGATCGACCAGGAATGGGTACAGGTCGGTCTGGCCAGGGTCCGAGCCGGCATCGAATACCTGACCCTCCTCAACTGGAAGGTGGCCGCCGTCGAGGCGGCCGGACAATCGGTCAACCCCGCCGATGCCAGCTCCATCAAGGTGTTCGGCACCGAGTTCTTCTTGGACGCCTACCAGATCCTCATGGAGATCGTGGGGCAGTCATCAGCCCTCACCGTCGACTCACCGGCCGCGGCCCTGGCCGCCCGGCTCGACCGCGGCTTCCAAGGCAGCACCATCCTCACCTTCGGCGGTGGGGTAAACGAGATCCAACGCGACCTGATCGCCATGTTCGGCCTGGGCATGCCCCGCACGCCCCGGATGTAAGGAATCCACAGATGGACTTCACCCTCACCGAAGAGCAGACCGCGGTCCGCGACCTCGCCGCCCAGATCCTGTCGGAGCGTTCCACCCCCGAGCGCGTGCGCGAGGTCGAGGCCGACCCGTCGGGCGAATGGTTCGATCGGGCGCTGTGGTCCGAGTTGGCCAAGGCTGACCTGCTCGGCCTGTGCCTGCCCGAAGCCCAAGGTGGCGGCGGGTACGGGCTGTTCGAGTTGTCTCTGATCCTCGAACAGGTGGGCCGCAACGTCGCCCCCGTCCCGCTGTACGCCACCATTGCCTTGGGGGCATTGCCTCTGGCCAACTTCGGCACCGATGAGCAGAAGTCGGCCTGGCTGCCAGGAGTGGCTGCTGGCGATGTTGTGCTAACCGCCGCTCTGTCCGAAGGTGGCGATGGCCTGCCCCCAGCCGTCCCGACCACGGAAGCCTCCCCCTCCGAAGCCGGGTGGACCATCACCGGGACCAAGATGCTGGTACCGGCGGCTCACCTGGCCCAGCGGGTCCTGGTGTCGGCTCGCACCGGTGACGGCACATCCACCGTGTTCCTGGTCGATCCCGGCGCCGCCGGGGTCTCGGCCGAGCGCAACACCTCCTCGAACCTGGAACCTCTCACCACCTTGACCTTCGACGGCGTGGCCGTCGGAGCCGACGACGTGGTGGGCGAGGTGGACGGCGGTGCCGCCGTCACCGAATGGATCACCGACCGGGCCATCGCCGCGCTGTGCGCCACTCAGGCCGGGGTCTGCGAGGCGGCCCTGCGCATCACCGCCACCTACACCAGCGAGCGTCGCCAGTTCGGTTCCCCCATCGCCACCTTCCAGGCCGTGGCGCACCGGGCTGCCGATGCCTACATCGACACCGAGGCCATCCGCCTCACCGCTCACCAGGCGGCGTGGAGGCTCGACGCTGGCATGCCCGCCTCCGAGGAACTGGCCATCGCCAAGTTCTGGGCCTCCGACGCCGCTCACCGGGTCACCCACGCCGCCCAACACCTCCATGGCGGCATCGGCGTCGACGTCGACTACCCGGTGCACCGGACCTTCCGCTGGGCCCGTCACCTCGACCTCTCCCTCGGCGGCCCCACCGCCCATCTCCGCCGCCTGGGTCGCCTCCTCGCCACGGCGTGACCTGGACGCGCCGGGGCCTCCAGCCTGGAGCTCGGCATCGGAATTGACGCATGTCACATGTGATCTGACGTAGCGTCAGAGCCGTCGGTACCCTTGCGCTAGGTTTCACGGGTTCGACGGAACAGGGGATCGAGAATGAGAACTCGCACGATTGCGGTCGGCTGCGCGCTGGCTCTCTTGGCGTCCGGCTGTGGTAGTCGCCTCAGCGACGATCAGTTGGCCGCCGGGGCTGGTACCGGTGGAGGTGGCCCGTCGGCCACCACCGCACCCGCCACCCCCGGAGGTCCCGAGGGCCCGATGTTCGGGACCATGGAGGCCCCCTGTGGAGCGGCGCCGGAGGGCTTCACGCCCACGGCCAGCGACACCGGCATCACCGAGACCTCCATCAAGATCGGTGTGGTGTCCGATCGAGCCGGAGCGGTCAAGACGCCCACGGCCAGCATCGAGGAGACGATGCAGGCCTTCGTGAAGTACTGCAACGACCTAGGCGGCATCAACGGCCGGACCCTTGAGCTGGTGACCTACGACTCCCAGCTCACCAACACGCTGGCCGCAGTTCAGGCCGCGTGCAACGACGGCCTGTTTGCCATCGTCGGGTCGGGCTCGGTGTTCGATGACCTCGGCGCCGAACCATCGGTTTCCTGTGGCCTACCCGACGTCGCCGCCTATTCGGCCAACCCGAAGAAGTCACTGGCCCCGAACGTGTGGACCCCGGTCCCCAACCCGCCCGAGACCAACGCCGTGGGTCCGGCCCGTTATCTGGCCGAGAAGTTCCCCGACGCCATCAAGAAGTCGGCCATGGTGTCCTCCAGTCAGGTACCGACCGCGTGGAGCCAGGCCCAACGCATCATCGAGTCCTGGGGGGAGATCGGCTACAAGTTCGTGGTCACCCACGACACGGGCATCTTCCAAGAGTCCTACGCGGCCGAAGCCCGGGAGATGAAGTCCGCAGGCGTTGGAATGGTCAGCATGGTCTCTGAGACCGGCGAAGGGGCCAAGCTGCTGAGGGACATGGCGGCCCAGGGCTTCGAGCCTGACGCCGTGTTGTTCGGTGCCCAGTACTACGACCCGGTGCTGCTCACCGAGCCGGGCGCCGAAGGTGTCTACGTCGAGCTGAACACCGTGCCCTTCGAGGAGGCCGACCAGGTCCCGGCCATGGGCCAGTACCTCGAGATCTACAACGCCACCGGCACCAAGACCGCCCCCACCGCGCTGGGCGTGCAGGCGTTCTCCGCCGCCCTCATGTTCGCCGAGGCGGCCAGCAACGCTGGGTCGGACCTCACCCGTGAGACCCTGGTGGCCGAGATCAAGAAGCTGAAGGACTGGGACGCCGGCGGCCTCCACTTCCCGACCAACCCCGGCTCCCGGGCACGTGAGGGCTGCTTCGTTCTGGTCCAGATCAAAGACGGTGCCTTCACCCGGGCCTACCCCGAGGAGCCCGGCACCTTCTCGTGTGATCCCAAGAACATCGTGTCCCTCACCAGTCCCGAGCTGAACGGCTCCACCGTCAAGTGGTGATGAGCTGCCAGCGGCAACGGTCGAGTCGAGCTCGCCGTGGATAGCCTCCTGACCATCGTGGTCTTCGGCCTGACCGCGGCCGCCATCTACGCGGTGGCGGCCAGCGGTCTGGTCCTCACCTTCACCACGTCGGGCATCTTCAACTTCGCCCACGGTGCCATCGCCATGTTCTGTGCCTACGTGTACTGGCAGCTCTCCTCGCCCGATGCGTGGGGTCTGCCGGTTCCGGTAGCGCTGGTGCTGACCTTGGTGGTATTCGCACCGTTGATGGGACTTTTCATAGACCGGGTCTTGATGCGCGGCCTCACCGAAGCGCCGCCCACCATCCGTCTGGTGGTCCCCATCGGCCTCCTGGTGGCCCTCATCCAACTGGCGTCCATCATCTGGCCGCCCAACGAGGTGATCGCCAACCTGCCCGAGTTCTTCCGAGGTAAGTCGATCGACGTGGCCGGCATCGCCGTCACCTACCACCAGATCATCACCATGGCCGTGGCCGTTGCGGTGGCCGGGACCTTGCGGATCGTGCTGTACAACACCCGCATCGGCGTGGCCATGCGGGGTGTGGTCGACGATCGTGAGCTGGCTGCCCTCAACGGCTCCAACCCCCAGACCGTGTCCACCATCGCCTGGGCGATGGGTTGTGTGCTGGCCGGCGTGGCCGGAGTGCTGGTGGCCCCGATCCTGCGTCTCGACCAGATCCAGCTCACCTTCCTGGTCATCAACGCCTATGCCGCCGCCATGGTCGGACGGCTCAAGAGCCTTCCGCTCACCGCTCTCGGTGCCTTGATACTGGGCCTGTCCCGCGAGACCGTGCGCATGTACGACGCCAACCTGCCGGACTGGATCAACGTCGACAGCGTGCCGGTGATCATGTTGTTCATCGTGTTGCTGGTGGTGCCCCAGCAGAAGGCCGAGCTGTTCGGCGGACGGGCCGACAAGACCAGGATGCCCAAGCCGACCATCACCGAAGCCCTCCTGGCCTCGGTGGGTCTGGTGCTGGTGGCGATCCTCATCCCGATGGTGATGGAGGGCAACGTCTTCAACGCGGTGGGGTCCGGCTTTGCCATCGCCCTCATCGCCTTGTCACTGGTTCCGCTCACCGGCATCGCCGGCCAGATCTCGCTGGCCCCCTTCGCCTTTGCCGGTATCGGCGCCATGACCATGCACCTCGTTTCACCGGGGGGCAGCCCGCTCGGCCTGTTGGCGGTGGTCGTCGTGTGTGCGGTGGTTGGTGCCGTGGTCGCCCTTCCCACCCTGAAGCTCCGTGGGCTGTACCTGGCCCTAGCCACCATGGCCTTCGCCCTCTTCTGTGAGAAGGCCATATATCCCAACGTCGAGTCGTTCCACGCCAGCCCGAATTTCCCGCGCTTCGCGGTCGGCGGCCTGTCGCTGGCCGGAGATGGTGCGTACCTCACCTTCATGGCGGTGGTGTTCTCGGCTTGCGGCGTGGGGGTCACCCACCTGCGGCGGGGGCCGTTCGGTCGTCGGCTCCAAGCCATGAAGGACAGCCCGGCCGGCAGCGCCACCATCGGCCTGGACGTGGCGCGCCTCAAGGTCCAAGCCTTCGCCCTGTCGGCGGTCATCGCCGGCATCGGTGGCGTGCTGCTGGCTCAATGGCGCACCCAGGCCGGGCCTTCACAGTACGCCCTCCTCGAAGGCGCGGTACCGGCCCTGCCCACAGTGCTGATGGCGGTGGTCGGTGGCATCGCCGCGGTGTCGGGAGCATTCCTGGGCGGAATGCTCATCGTCATGTTCCCCATCATCGGGGAGACCTATCCGTTCCTCAAGAACCTGATGATCATCGCTCCAGGTCTGGCTGGCATCTCGTTGGTGGCCAATCCTGACGGGGCGGTTTCGCAGGTGGTCCAGCGGGTAACGGGGGAGTTGGAGCGTCGACGCCAGAAGCGCCTCGGAACCCTGGACATCGACGACCGCCAGGCGGTTGGTCCCGGTGCCCTGAGCGCCAGGCTCCGGGCGTTGATAGTTCCGCCCCGCAGCGCCGTGCTGCCCGAGGAGATCCCCATCGGACGGGGGACCACCGCCGAGCAGCTGGCCGGGTTGGATGGGGAACTGGGCTTGAACTGGGGGAGGTGTGATGCCGATCCTCGAAGCGCGTGAGATATCGGTCCGCTTCGGTGGACACCTAGCCGTCGACCGGGTCGACCTGGACGTGGAAGCCGGGAAGATCACCGGCCTGATCGGCCCCAACGGTGCTGGCAAGACCACCACCTTCAACGTCCTCACCGGTCTTCAGGCCGCGACCACCGGTCGTGTGATCCTGGCCGGCGAGGAGATCACCGCCGTCCCTGCCCACAAGCGGTCCCGACTGGGTATGGCCAGGACGTTCCAGCGACTGGAGCTGTTCGGGTCGCTCGACGTCCATGACAACGTCCTCACCGCGGCCGAGCTGGTGGCCGATCCCGATCACGACCCGGTGGCTGTCACCCATGAGCTCCTGGCCCGGGTGGGTCTGGAGGGCCTCGCCGACCAGCGGGCCGACTCCCTCTCCACCGGCAACGCCAGACTGCTGGAGTTGGCCCGGGCCTTGGCCGGGCGACCCAAGGTGATCCTGCTGGACGAACCGGCATCGGGTCTCGACGAACGGGAAACCGATCGCTTTGCCGACATCCTGTTGGAGCTGGCCGAAGAGGGCATGGCTGTGCTCATCGTGGAACACGACGTTCCCCTGGTGATGCGGCTGTGCCACGCCATCACCGTGCTGAACTTCGGTGTGGTGCTGGCCAGCGGCACTCCCGCCGAGATCCAGGCCAACGAACAGGTGGCCGACGCCTACCTGGGGCAGGGCACCGATGTGGGAGCCATAGCGTGAACCTCCGCCCGTCCCGCCGCCAGCATCCCGATCCGTTGGCCGACGACCCCCGTTCGCAAACAGATGGTTCGCCGGGACCGCTGCTGGAGTTGCGCGGCGTCACCGCCGGCTATGGCCGGATCCAGGTCCTCCACGGGGTGGACCTGGTGGTGCCTCGTGGTGAGGTAGTGGCCCTGCTCGGCCCCAACGGCGCCGGTAAGACGACCACGCTCAAGGTGGCCACCGGTCAGCACCAGGCCAGTTCCGGTTGCGTGCACGTGGCGGGCCGTCACGTCAACGGCGTCAAACCCGATGCTCTGGCCCGGATCGGGTTGTGCACCATCCCCGAAGGGCGCGGCGTGTTCCGCAACCTCACCGTGCGCGAGAACCTGAAGATGGCCACCTACTCCGGTACGCCTGAGGACGTGATCGTGGAACAGGCCGTCACCCGTTTCCCTCGTCTCGGTGAGCGCATCGATCAGGTGGCCGGCACCATGTCCGGCGGCGAGCAGCAGATGCTGGCCATGGCCCGCGGGCTGACCACAGACCCGGCGCTGCTGATCATCGACGAACTGTCGATGGGCCTGGCCCCCCTGATCGTGGCCGAGCTGTATGAGATCGTGGCCGGGATCGCCCGCGAAGGGGTGTCGATTCTGGTGGTGGAGCAGTTCGCCAGGACCGTGCTCGGCGTGGCCGACCGTGCTGTGATCATGCAACACGGACACGTGATCTCATCTGGAAGTCCCCAAGACCTCGAGGCCGAACTCTCGGCCGCGTACCTCGGAGCCCATTCATGACCAACGCAAACACCGCCGAAGAGACCAACCAGAACCCGGCTCCGTCGGGATCGGCCCCGGCACCGGCTTCCGCTTCCGCGCGGTTGGAAGCCGGGGTGCAGGCCCTCACGGTCCCCGAACCGCTGGCCGAGGCCGAGACCCTGTTGCTCAAGAGCGGCGCGGTTCTGCCGGTGATCGGGCTGGCGCTGATGATCGCGGCCTGGTGGTCGGCGTCGGACACGCCCTATGTGGCCGACCAGATCCCCATGCTCATCTCGGGTGGGTTGGTGGGCCTCGGCCTGCTGCTGGTGGGCATCGGTCTGTTCCTGAGGTACTCGCTCACCCGTCTGTTCAGGTTCTGGCTGGCTCGGGTGATCGTGGAACAGCAGACCCAGAACGAGCGGGTTCTGGCCGCCCTCGATGGCATCGAGACCGCCATCCGGGAGAGCCGCATCAACCGCTGACGGCCTGCGGTCTGTGCCGCCCCGACAGAACTGAAACGTGTTCTAGTGTCGGGGGCATGGCAGACGAACCCCACATCCTCGTAGAGCGCGACGGTCACGTCCTGACCGTCACCCTGAACCGGCCCGAGGCCAAGAACGCCTTCAGCCCCTCGATGCTGGTGGGGGCGGCCGACGCCTGGAAGTTGCTCGATGAGGACCCCGAGCTGAGGGTGGGGATCCTCACCGGAGCCGGCGGTGACTTCTGTTCGGGAATGGACCTCAAGGCCTTGGCCACCGGGTTCTCCGAGGAGGAGATGGCCCGCATGGCCGAGGACCCGGACCTGCACTGGAAGGCGTTGCTGCGTCACTTCCGCCCGTCCAAGCCCCTCATCGCGGCGGTGGAGGGCTACTGCGTTGCCGGCGGAACCGAGATCCTCCAGGCCACCGAGATCCGCGTGGCCGGGGAGTCGGCCCAGCTCGGCATCGCCGAGGTCCGGCGAGGCCTGTTCCCGCTGGGTGGATCCACCGTGCGCCTTCAGCGCCAGATCGGGTTCACTATGGCTGCGGACCTGCTTCTCACCGGTCGCCTGATCAGCGCCCAGGAGGCCAAGGAGATCGGCCTGATCGGACACGTCGTTCCCGATGGGCAGGCGCTGGCCAAGGCCCGCGAGATCGCCGATCAGATCGCCGAGAACGGCCCGTTGGCGGTGGCCGCCGTCCTCCGCTCGATGCGGGAGACAGCAGGTATGAGCGAGGCAGAGGGCCTGGCTCGTGAGCTGGAGATCGGCGAGCCCATCATCTTCAACACCAACGACGCCAAGGAAGGGCCCCGCGCCTTCAAGGAGAAGCGCAAGCCCAACTTCACCGGTACCTGATCAGGTCCCGGCTACGGCGTCCTTGGCCAGCTGCGTGGCCCAGGGGTAGTCGGGCTTGCCGCTGGGAGAACGAACGACCTCGTCACACATCACCAGGTGCCTGGGCAGCTTGTAGCTGGCCAGGTGGGCTCGGGCGTGGTCGGCGAGCTCCTCGAGCGTCGGCGCCGTCGCCCCGGGACGGGCCTGCACCACCGCGCACACCGCCGAGCCCCATCGGGGGTCAGGTACCCCGACGACCAAGACGTCATAGATGCTGGGGTGGGTCTTGAGCACGCTCTCGACCTCTTCGGGGAAGATCTTCTCGCCCCCCGAGTTGATGCACGCCGACCCACGCCCCAGCAGGGTGATGGAACCGTCCTCTTCGAGGCGGGCCAGGTCACCGGCCACCACGTAGCGGACGCCGTCGGCCCCGACTAGGAACGTCGAGGCCGTCTTGACCGGATCCTTGTAGTAGCCGATCGGGATGTTGCCGGCCCGGGCCAGCTTGCCGACCTGGCCGGTACCGGGGGCCATCGGGCGCAGGTCGTCATCTAGCACCGCCGCGTCTCGGCCGGCCTTCACGGTCGGGCCGCCGGCGTCCTGGTTGACGGTCTGGCCCTTGGTCTGGATCACCATGCCGTTCATCCCGCCCTCCGATGACCCGATGGCATCGACGATGATGATGTTGGGGAGCAGGTCGAGGAGTTGCTCCTTGAGGGCGGGGGAGAAGACCACCGCGCTGGAGGAGACCACGAACAGCGACGACAGGTCCCAGCGGTCCGGTTCGGCCACGAGCGCTTCCACTAGGGGGCGGGCCATGGCGTCACCGGTGATGGTGATGGTGTTGACCTTGTTGTCCTCCACCGCCGACCACACCGCATCGGGGCTGAACTTGTGGACCAGCACTGCGGTCCCACCTTCGAACAGGAAGCGCAGCGTTCCCCACTGGGCGGCGCCGTGCATCAGGGGGGCCGGGTTCAGGGCCACGATCGGGTTGGGGTTGGTGGCTGCCTCCTCTGCCAGTTGGTGACCGTCGGTCACCCGCTCGTTGGTGTAGGCGTCCACTCCGCCGCCCAGGGCGTAGAACACGTCCTCGTGGCGCCACACCACGCCCTTGGGCATTCCGGTGGTGCCACCGGTGTAGAGCACGTACTGGTCGTCGCCGCTGCGCTCCAGTTGGGGGCGGTCGGTGGGCTGACCGGCCAGGGCGTCGGGCCAAGGGATGGAGCCGATGGCGGCCAGGTCGGGGTCGGTGCCTGAGCCGGCGGGAGCATCCATGGCCACGAAGTGCTTCAGGCCCGGGGTGGCGTCCTTGACCGTCGCGATCCGGTCGGCGTACTCGCGGTCGTGCAGGACAGCCACCAGGTCGGCGTTGTCGAACAGGTAGGCGAGCTCGTCCTCGACGTAGCGGAAGTTGATGTTGATCGGTACAGCCCGGATTTTGAACGTGGCCATCATGGCCACGATCCACTCCAGGGAGTTCTGGGCATAGATGCCGATGTGGTCGCCGAGGCCGAAGCCATGGCCCAGCAGGTGGTGGGCCAGCCGGTTGGCCTTTTCGTCGAAGGCCCGGTAGGTGAGCTTTTGGTCTCCGCACACCACCGCCACCCGGTCGGGTACGGCGTCTACGGCGCGCTCGAACAGGTCAGCGATGTTGAACCCCATAGGGGGTCCTGTCTAGCACCGCGAACGAGAACAGGTTCTAGTTGACCCCGTGGATTGGCCCGGCGGGCTTGTGGCCCTAGTTGGTTGCGGCTGCCGGGGTAGGAGCCTTCTTGGCCGGAGCTTTCTTGGTCGCGGCGGCCTTGGCGGGAGCCTTCTTGGCTGTCGACTTCCTGGCCGCTGGAGCCGTCTTGGTTGTCGCCTTCTTGGTTGTCGCCTTCTTGGCGGGGGCGTTATCGGTGGGGGTGCCGCTGGCTGGTGGAGTCGTTGCGGACGGACCGGTCGCTGGCGACTTGGGGGCAGGCGAGATCCCGGCGGCGGCCTGGAGCTCGGCCAGGGCATCGCTCACGTGGTCGGCCAAGTCCCACACGTCGGGCACCATCTCTCGGTCGGCCATGAAACCGAAGTCGATGGAGTCCTGGTAGCTGAACACCGTGATGTTGAGGCCAACACCCTCCATGGCCGGGCCCATCGGATAGGCCGCGATCATCTTGGCCCCGGCGTAGTAGAGCGGGAAGGGCGGACCGGGGACGTTGGAGATGATGACGTTGTGAACCGGCCGATGGTTGGCGGCCAGGCCGAGGCTCGAGTACAGGCGCGACGCCAGGTTGATGGTGTTGGGAGCGGCGTACTCGGCCCAGTTCTGGAGCATGTCGGCACCAACGGCCTTGTGTTCGGCCTTGGCCCCCACGGTGCAGGCCTGGATCTGGTTCACGCGCTCGGCCACGTCGTCGATGTGGGTGGGCAGGGTGGTGAACATGGCCGAGACCTGGTTGCCGATGGTGGTCTCGCCGTCGGGCCGCACCGACACGGGGCAGGTGGCGACCAGCGGGGCATCGGGCAGCTCGTCCCGCCCGATCATGTAATGGCGGAGGGTGCCGGTGCACAGGGCAAGCACGATGTCGTTGACCGTGCACCCGTAGGCCGTCTTGAGCTCCTTTACTGCTGGGAGCGAGGCGCGGGCGAAGCCCACGGTCCGGCCGGTGGACAGGGGTCCGGTCCAGGAGGTGCGGGGTGCGGTGAGCGGGGCAGCACCGACGGGAATCAACGGATCACGCCGACCTTGGACGACCCGGTTGACCGAGCTGACCGTACTTCCGATGAGTTGGGGCAGGGTCATGTAGCGGCGGAGCTTGGATGCGGCGGCGTAACCCAGCAACTCGAATTCGTTGGGGATCTTCTCGGGTTCGGAGGGTGGGGCCGGCTCCGGATCGGGAGCGTCGGCTTCCAGGCTGAACAGGTGCACCATCAGCTCGGCTCCCGACGCCCCGTCGATGGCGGCGTGATGCACCTTGGTGACGATGCCGATTCGATCCTGCTTGAGACCTTCGACCACCCACAGCTCCCACAACGGACGGCTGCGATCCAGCGGTGAGCTGGCGATCTGGCCGGCCATCTCTCCCAGCTCGCGACGACCGCCCGGGGCTGGGCAACCGATCCGGCGGATGTGGTAGTCGAGGTCGAAGTGGGGGTCGTCCACCCACACCGGGTGATGCCAGTTGAGGGGGACGTTGACCAGGCGGCGCCGGAACGGCGGGACCAGGTGGAGGCGCTTGGAGATGAAGTCCTTGATCTTGTCGAAGGAATACCCACCGGGCATCGTGGTCGGGTCCAGCACCATGGTCATGGCCACATGCATGTGGTGCGTGGGCGTCTCCAGGTACAAGAAGGCGGCGTCTAGTCCGGTGAGACGTTCCATGTGCTGTCCCCTCATGGTCGAGTAGGCGGTGATTCTGCCACCTGGCGGAGAGCCGGAGGGCCGGAGGCGCAAGGCGAGGTCGGACTCACACTAGAACGTGTTCTAGTATTTTCCAGTGGACTTCGATGACACCCCGCAAGAGGCAGAGTTTCGAGCCGAGGCCAGGGCGTGGCTGGAGGCTCATGCCCCGGCCAAGGGCAGCCCTGAAGACTTCTCCACCGGCATGCTCGAGGGAACCATGGACCCGGCCGAGTTCATGCGCCGGGTCAAGGAGTGGCAGCACGTTCTGGTCGACGGGGGTTGGGCGGGAATCACCTGGCCCACCCGCTACGGCGGACGGGGTGCCACCTCGCTCCAGTCGTCGATCTTCACCCAAGAAGCCAGCCGGTTCGGTGTGTCCACCGCCAGCTTCGCGGTGGGAATAGGCATGGCCGGCCCGACCATCATGCGCCACGGCACCGAGGAGCAAAAGGAGCGCTACCTGCGGCCGATGCTGCGCGGTGACGAGGTCTGGTGCCAGCTCTTCAGTGAACCCGATGCCGGATCTGACCTGGCCAACATCTCGACGCGGGCCATCCGCGACGGTGACGAGTGGGTGGTGACCGGCCAGAAGGTGTGGACCTCGGGAGCTCACGAGGCCGACTGGGGGATCCTGCTGGCCCGCACCGACCCCGACGTGCCCAAGCACAAGGGCATCACCTACTTCCTGGTCGACATGAAGACCCCCGGTTTCGAGATCCGACCGCTCCGGCAGATGACCGGCTCGGAGCACTTCAGCGAGGTGTTCCTGGACGAGGTCCGGATCCCCCACGAGAACGTCCTGGGTGACGTGAACGGCGGGTGGGCGTGCACCCTCACCACCCTGGCCAACGAGCGGGGCCTGATCGCCGGCGCCAACCGTTCCAGCGACTCCCATGCCCTGATCGAGTTGGCCCGCAAGCGGGGTCGCAACGAGGATCCCACCCTGCGCCAGCAACTGGTGGACTGCTGGATCCGCCAGCAGATCCAGCGTTACCTGGGCTTCCGGCTCCAGACCGCCTTGTCCAAGGGGGTTCCGCCCGGGCCTGAGACCTCGGTCATGAAGCTCTTCGCGGCCGAGTACCTGCGTCGACTGGGTAACGCCGCGCTCGAGATGCTCGGCCCGGAGGGGATGCTGGTCGACGACACCTTGGCTGCGGGCGTCGACTGGCAGCAGCGGTTCCTGTACGCCCCGGCCATCCGGATCGCCGGCGGGTCCAACGAGGTGCAGCGCAACATCATGGCCGAGCGAGTCCTCGGTCTTCCCGGCGAGCTTCGGGTGGACCGTGACGTGCCGTTCCGCCAGATCCCCAAGGCGGTGTCCTGAGTGGTCCCCGCCCCCGATGCCGAGGTGGTGGTGCTCACCGCCAACCAGGCTGCTAGGCGTGAGCGGGTGCTGCGCACCGCGCTCGAGCTTGGAGCCGATGGTGGCTACGACGCCGTGCAGATGCGCGACGTGGCCGCGTCGGCGGGCGTGGCCCTGGGAACCATCTACCGCTACTTCGAATCCAAGGACCATCTGCTGGCCGCGGCCATGGTCGAGTGGGTCATGGACCTCGAACGCCGGGTCGGACAGAAGCCACCCAAAGGCGATTCACCTGCGGATCGGGTGATGGACGTGTTGAGTCGGGCCACTCGGGCCATGGAACGTGAGCCCAGGCTGTCCGAGGCGGTGGTCACGGCCCTGATGTCTCCAGACAAGGGGGCAGCGGCCTGCCAGGAGGCCGTGGCCGGTTCCATGACCAGGATCCTGGCTCCAGCTCTGGGTGCTGACTTCGACGCTGAGCTGCGGGCCGATGTGACCCGCACCCTCGGCCATGTCTGGTTCTCGGCCTTGGTCGGCTGGGTCAACGGCTGGTCGGGGATCGAACGGGTGGGAGACGAGGTGGCCCTAGCCACCCACCTGATGCTCGACCAGTTCCGCTGACCTGCCTGCTCAACCGGGGCGACCCAGCTCCGCCGGAAGGCTCGGCCTTTCAGCGGATCCAGGTTTAGGAAGCCCCTGTTCGTGCCGATCGTGGGAACGTGACCGCTGTGGCGCTGGCCGATGACGGGAGACGCTACGGACGGCTGATCGTGGCCACCACCGCGTTTCCCTGGCTGCTGTTCGTGTTGGCGTCGGTAGCCGAGGTAGAGGATCCCCTGCTGGTGCTCAGCATCTACCTGGGGTCACCCCACGTGCTGGCCACCGTTGGGTTGTACCTGCAACGGGATCTGGGTGACCACGTCCGCCGCCACCGGGGCCGATACGTGGTGGCTCCCTTGGTGATAATTCCCGCATCGACACTGCTCTTCGCGCTCGCTCCTCGGCGGGTTGGAGAGGTCTTGGTTTTCGGTTTCATCGCCTGGCAGCTGCACCACTTCACCAAGCAGAACTTCGGAATGACCAGCTTCTGGTGTCGGGCGACGGAGCGGAGCGGGCCGTCGCCGTTCGAGAGGCGGGTGATCTTGGCCACCACGGTCATCGGGTTGATGGGTCTGGTGATCATGACAAGCGACCTGGAGCCGTTCCACACCTCGGCTCGGTTGGCCGGGTCGGCTTTGGTTCTCGTCGGACTCGTGACCGTCGCAGTCCTGACTCGACGGGACTGGTATCGGGGGCTGGTGCTGGCCGGAACGGTCCTCTTCTACGCCCCGCTGTGCCTTTTCGGAGTTGGCTTCCTGTGGGCGGCGATGGCCTATCAGGCCGCCCATGGAGCGCAGTACTACCTGATGGTGGGTACGGTCGTTGCCCCGCAGCGTCGGGTCGTGCTGTCTACGGTTGCCGCGGTGGTGGTCGGAGGGATCTTCCTCTCGGTTGCCTCCGCCAACTTCGACAGTGGCCCGCTGTGGACTTTCGGGCTGGCCAAGGGGATCGTCGCCACCCACTTCGTGGTCGATGCCGGCTTTTGGAGGTTGCGCGATCCCGAGATCCGGGGATTCATGGCCACTCGGTTCGGCTTCCTCCGCCCGTCTCCCCAACCGGTGACCCCGGTCGCGGTTTAGCTGGATCGCCCTGTCTGCTGCTTCAGCTCGTCGGACAGCCGAACACCTTGGGTGGGCACACAGCGTGCTGGATTCGCATGGGTGACAGGCCGAGGGTCCGCCGGTGTCACAACCAGTCTTGGCGTTTGAACTGAATGTAGAGGGCGCCCGAGATCACGAACATCAACACGACCGACACCACGACTCCCCACTGGCGGGCGAAGCCGGGGTAGGGGACGTTCATGCCGTAGAAGCCGGTGATGAGGGTGGGTACGGCCACGATGGCAGCCCAGCTGGTGACCCGCTTCATGATCTGGTTCTGGCGGTAGTCCCGCAGGCTGATGTTCGTTTCGATGATGCTGGCGGCCAGTTCCCGGAGGGAGTCGGTGGCCTCCAAAACCCGGATCACGTGGTCGTAGACGTCGGCGAAGTAGGGGTCCAGCTCCTGGGGAAGACCTTCCACCCGGTGGCGAGTCAGACCGGCCATGACCTCGCGCATGGGGGCCACGCTGCGATGGAACGTGACCAGCGATCGGCGCATCTCGAACCACTGACGCTGACGGTCTTGGGCGATGGGTCGTTCCTCGAACAGGTCCTCGGTCATGGCGTCGTAGAACTCGTCCAAGACGTCCACCGCTGTGAAGTACTCGTCCACCACAGCGTCGAGCACCGCGTAGAGGATGTAGCTGGCTCCGAGGTTCAGCAGTTGGGGAGAACGTGGAACCCGGGCGGCTACCGAGGTCATGTCGAAGCTGTCGTTGTCTCGGACCGTAACGATCCAGCGGCTGTTCGAGAAGGCGTGGACGTCGGTTCGTGACAGCTGGCCCGAGCTCGCGTCAACCCGCAGCGACCTGGTGGCCGCGAACAGGTGGTTCTCGTAGCTGTCCAGCTTGGGTCGCTGGCTGGCCTTCAGTGCGTCCTCTACCGCCAACTCGTGTAGCCCAAGCTCAGCGGCCAGTTCGGCGAGCTGGTCGCTGGTGGGGGCGACCAGGTCGACCCACACCAAGACGTCGGGCAGGTCCAGGTGTTCGGAGACGTCGGCGAGGTCGACGTGGTCCTCGGCTAGGTGACCGTTGCGGTAGGTGCGTACGTGGACTGGCACATCGCCATCTTTCTCGACGAGTCGCTCGTCGACGCGCCTGTGGGTCAGATCTGGCGGTCTACGCCTTCCCAGTAGGGATCACGAAGCTTGCGCTTGATCAACTTGCCGTTGGCTTCGCGGGGGAGGGCGTCGACGAAGTCGATGGTGCGGGGCAGCTTGAACTTGCCCATGCGGGTGGCGGCCCAGGTCAAGATCTCGGCCTCCAGGTCCGGGCCGGCGTCGAAGCCGTCGTGGAGTTCGACCACGGCCTTGATCTCCTCGCCCCAATCCGCGTTGGGGATGCCGAACACGGCCACATCGGCCACGGCGGGGTGGTTGATCAGCTCGCCTTCGATCTCGGCGGGGTAGATGTTGGCTCCGCCCGAGATGATCATGTCGGCCTTGCGATCCCGCAGGAACAGGTAGCCGTCCTCATCGAGCTCGCCCAGATCGCCGACGGTGAAGAAGTTCTCGATCCGGTTGGCCTTGGTCTTGCCGGCATCGCCCTTGTACTCGAAGTCGGCCATGAGCTGCATGTAGACGGTGCCGATCTGGCCGGGGCCGAGCTGGTTGGCGTTGTCGTCGTAGATGCGGATCTCCGAGCCGGCCCAGGGCAGGCCCACCGAGCCCGGCTTGGACAGCCACTCGGCGGCGCCGATGACGGTGCCACCCCCTTCGGTGGCGGCGTAGTACTCCTGGATGGTGTCGCCCCACCACTCGATCATCCGTCGCTTGATCTCGTGAGGGCAGGGCGCGGCTCCATGAACCATGTTGCGCAGCGAACCCATGTCGTAGCGGGCCCTGGTCTCGGCCGGAAGGTCCAGCAGGCGAACGAACTGGGTTGGCACCATGTGGCTGTAGGTGACCCGGTAGCGCTCGATGAGGCGCAGGGTCTCCTCCGGTTGCCACTTGTCCATGAGGACCACGGTGTGGCCCAGGTGCAAGGCGTTGCCCGTCCACATCAGCACCGCGGTGTGGTACAGCGGCGACACGGTGAGGTGGACGTGTCCGTCCCGGGGTGCGATGCCGAACTGGTTCGGTAGATAGCCGAGAAGCTCGCCCATGTCCGAGGGGTCGATCTCGAACAGGCCCCGCTTGACGCCCTTGGGGCGGCCGGTGGTGCCCGACGTGTAGTGCATGGCGGCGCCGGTGGTGCGACCATCGGGGGTGGTGGTGGGCTGATCCGATGCGATCTCGGAGTAGGGACGGAACCCGTCCACAGCGCCCACCGCGAAGGCGCGGCCATCGGGGCCGGTGGGAAAGCCAGCTTCGCTGGCCGCGGCCTGGGCTGCCTCCGCGAAACGCTCGTGGGCGATGAACACGCGGGCGTCTGAGTCACCCAGGATATAGGCGATCTCGGGGCCGACCAGGTGCCAGTTGATCGGTGTCACGTACAGGCCGATCTGGAGCGCGGCCAGGTAGGTCTCGATCAGCTCGATCCCGTTGGGTAGCAGGAGTGCGACGGTGTCGTTGCGGTCCAGTCCTTGTGCCCTCAGGCCGTTGGCGATCTGGTTGGCCCGATCCAACAGGTCGCCGGCGGTCAGCTCGGTTCCATCGGGGCCCACCAGGGCCAGTCGGTCACGGTCTGCTTCGGCCAGTCGCCAGAATCCAAGGTCTCCCATGGTGGGGGACTGTAGGAGAAATTCCTGTAACACGTTCTATTTCTGTCGCGTGTCGAATCTATAACGCGTTCTAGTAGGGTCCGCGGGCCCACAGAACCACTGCCAAAGAGGGGACACACCATGCGCGCCGCCGTGCTGCGAAACACCGGGGACGAGAAGCTCGAGGTGGTCGACGGGGTCGAACCGATCCCGTGCGGCCCAACCGACGTCACCATCAAGATCGAGGCCACCGGGGTTTGTCACTCCGACCTCCACGCCATGGAAGGCACCCTGCCTCAGGGGGCGCCCTTCGTCCCCGGCCACGAAGGGGCCGGAGTGATCTCGGCGGTGGGAAGCGAGGTGACCGACCTGAAGGTCGGCGACCACGTGGTGGTGGCGTGGTCGCCGCCGTGCGGGCAGTGCAACTACTGCACCGAGCGCAACCAGCCCCACCTGTGCGTGATGATCCAGTTCACCATCGCCGGTCTGCCCCGCTTCACCGAGGGCGACAGCGAGCTGTTCGGCATGGCCGGTACCGGCACGTTCGCCGAATACGTCACGCTGCCCCAGGAGGCAGCCATCAAGATCGACGATGACGTGCCCTTCGACATCGCCTCGCTCATCGGATGCGGGGTGAGCACCGGTGTGGGTGCGGCCATCAACACCGCCAAGGTCCAGCCCGGTTCCAAGGTCGTCGTGTTCGGGTGCGGCGGCGTTGGCATCTCGGTGATCCAAGGCGCCAAGGTGGCGGGGGCGTCGGTCATCGTGGCCGTCGACCTGGTGGACGAGAAGCTGGAGATGGCCAAGCGGTTCGGGGCCACCCACACCGTCAAGCCCGACGATCTGGCCGCCCTCCAAGCCGAGCTGACCGGCGACGGGTTCGACTATGCCTTCGAGGCCATCGGAGTTCCGGCGGTGATGCGCCAGGCCTACGACGCCACCCGCCGGGGCGGCACCACCTGCGTCGTGGGGGTCGGCGCCATGGACAAGGAGGTGTCCTTCAACGGCTTCGAGATCTTCTTCTCCGAGAAGAACTTCATGGGTAGCTACTACGGCTCGGTCGACGTTCGTCGTGACTTCGCCCGGTTCCTCCAGCTCTGGAAGGACGGAAAGCTCGACTTGGAGGGCATGATCTCCAAGCGGATGGGGATCGACGACATCAACGATGCCTTCGACGCCATGCGCAAGGGCGAGGTGATCCGCACCGTCATCACCTTCTGACCGGGGGCTCCGCCACAAGGGGCTCTGCCCCCGAACCCCGGCCCGGTCCGTCGACCTGAGGGTTTGACGGACCGGGCCGTCTCGCGCCTACGGGCGACCGATCGACGAACTATCGTGTTCGCCGATCGGTCGAGCGAGAAAGGTGATCGGGTGAGGGGCACGAATCAGAAAGGGCGCCAGCCGCGACGCACCACGATGGCGATGCTGGCCGGGGCCTCGGTGGTGGCTGGATCGCTCACCGTGGTGTCAGGCAGCGTGCTGGCTACCGGGTCAGGGACTCCTCAGGACCAGCGTCGCTACGTCACCTACGTCACCAGGGATCTGGTCGGACGGGACCCCGGTGCCGAGCAGCTCGATCTGTGGTCCGCGGCACTGCACGAGGGGTGGCCGAGGATCGAACTGACCCGGGGCCACGTCGGCGATGCCGGCTGGGGGAGCCAGGTGGTGGACGGTGCCTTCACCCAGGTCCTCGGGCGACGGGCCGACGACGCTGGGCGCAGCTATTGGACGGCGCGGCTCCTCGACGATCTGAGCCCTAGCGGCGTCTACGTGGCCCTGGCGGTGTCACCCGAAGCGCTGGGGCACTCCGCCGGCACCATCGAGGGGACGGTCGACGAGCTTTACCGGGCCCTCCTGGGTCGATCTCCGGACCCCGCCGGTCTGACCCACTTCTCGACTCGCATGCGCTCGGGCGCGACCTCGACCGCAGTGGCGGCGGAGCTGGTCGGCTCGCGTGAAGGTCGAGCCCGGCGTGTGGAGGCTCTGTACCGCCGGTTGTTGGGACGGTCCGCCGACCCGGCTGGTCTGGCCCACTGGAGCGACCAGCTAGTGGTGGTGGAAGACCGCGAGGTGGCGGCCCAGTTGGCGGCGTCGACGGAGTACTTCGACAAGTCGATCGACGAGCCCGCACTCCCTCCGATCGTCCCGCCGGTGGTCGGCCCGGTGGGCCCGTCGACCACCCCTGCGGCCACCACAACGAGCACCACCACCACGACCACCACGGTGCCGGCACACCCCGAGCCCGAGCACTTCACCGGGTCTGTGGCCGACTTCTACGTGGTTCCCGACCCACTTCCCCCTGGCGCACCCGGCACCCTGATCCGCTACCAGGACCTGGACGCCAACTCCACCCAGGAGAGCCTGCGGGTCATGTACCACTCCCGCGACGCCGAGGGTCGAGACCGGGCTGTCACCGGCGTGGTCAGCTACCCCGTCGGTCGTGTCGTTCCCGACGGAGGCTGGCCGGTGGTCTCGACCGCGCACGGCACCACCGGCATCGCCGAGCAGTGCGCCCCGAGCCGATGGGAGAAGAGCGCCCCGCTCTACGGGGTGGATGGCGTGGCCGTGGCCACCGACTACATCGGCCTCGGGCCCGTCGGCGAGGTCCACTCCTACTTGAACGGTGTGAGCGAGGGTAACGCCATGATCGACGCGGTCCGGGCGGTGCGGATGATCCCCGAGGCCCACGCCAGCAACCGATGGTTCTCCATCGGTGGTTCGCAAGGAGGGCACGCCGCCCTGTTCGGTGGGGAAAGATCCGCGACCTACGCCCCGGATCTGGAACTGCTGGGGACCGTGGCCATGGCCCCTCCAGCCGCCTTCGATCAGACCTTCGGGCTGGTGGACGAGATCGTGGTGCGGATCATCGGCGTGATGATGCTGAACGGTGCGGTGATCGAGCACCCCGCGATCGACCCGGCGCAGTACATGGGTGACCAGGTTGCCGCGGCTGCTGGCGTGCTCAAGACCGGATGCCTGGGGGAGATCCAGAGCGCTTACGTGCCGCTTGCCGCTCAGGGCACGGGGTTCTGGAAGGTCGACCCCCGAACGGTGGAACCAGCCCTCTCCTTCACCCTGGCCCAGGAGCCGGGCCTGGTGGCCACCGGCGCGCCGATGTTCGTGTCGTCGGGAACCACCGACATCCAGGTGAACTACCAGCGTGAACGGATCCTGGTGGATCGGTTGTGCGGGCTGGGTCAGGTGGTCGAGTTCCACGAGTACGTCGGAGCCGACCACGGTGCGGTGTTCGCCCTGTCCGAGGGGCGGGTCCGTCAGTGGTTGGCCGAGCGACTGGCGGGGTCCCCAGCCGTCGACTCCTGCGATGACCCGACCCGCCCCCTCCCGGGTTAGGAGCCAGCCGACGAATCAGGAGTCGGCGTCGAGACGGGTTCGCAGAACCCCGAGTGGGTTCGGCCGGCCAAGGGCCGAACCCACTCGGGGTTGATAGCGGGTCAGCCCGTGTAGGTGGCCCGGGTCATCACCGGTTGAGCGGGAGGGCTCTGAGGTGTGGTCGGCCCGGGGACCGTGGTCGGGGGAACCGTCGGTTCGGTCGGCTCGGAGGGAACGTCGCAGGGGGCCGTCGTCTCACCCTGAGGGAACCGTTGACCGGTGTCGGCCTGGTCCTGGGGGGTGGCTTGCGCTCCGGCGTCACCGGTGGCCGCGGCCACGATCGGAGAGAGGAACTCGCTGTGGTCCCACGACGCTGGCGGCCTTGTGCCCCGGCCGGGAGCCAGGTTGGAGGGTGGGTACGGTCCGAACAGGGTGGGGTCGGCAATGGGGTCGCACTCGCTCTTGACGTAGTCGCCGTTTCGAACGATCACCATGTCCAGGCTGGGGATGATGAAGGTGAACTGACCGTCGAACCCGTTCATCATGTAGATCGGGCCGTCGACGAGGTCGCTCTCGCGGATCCACCACTGGAGGCCGTAGCGGCCACCTGAGTTGTCGGTGCCGGTCAGGGACGCGTCGACCCAGGACTTGGGCACCACCTGGCGGCCGTTCCACTCGCCGCCGCGCAGGTAGAGCAGGCCCATGCGGGCGTAGTTGCGACTGGTGGTGTCCAAGCAGCAGTAGGTCAGGGTGTGGCCGGCCCCGTCACGCCACCACTCCACCTGGTCCATGCCGATCGGCTCGAACAGCTTGCGGCGGGCGTACTCGTCGGCGGGCATACCCGTGGCCGTCTGGATCACATGGGACAGCAGCATGGTGTCGCCGCTGGAGTAGTTGAAGCGGGTCCCGGGGGCTACCTCCACCGGGCGGCTGGCGGCGTAGGCCAGTTGGTCGCGCGAGATCCCCATCTGGATGATGTCCGATGCCGCCATGTTGTCGGGGTCGTAGTCCTCGTTCCACTTGAGGCCGGACTCCATGTGCAAGACGTCGAGGAGGGTGATGTCGGCCTTGGCCGTTCCCCTCCACTCCGGGAAGTACTCGGCCATCGACACGTCGACACCCTCGATCAAGCCTTCCTCGATGGCGATGCCCACCAGCGCGCTGGTGAAGCTCTTGGCCACCGACCAGCTCGCCCCCCAGGACCGGGGCCCTTCGCCATCGGCGTACCACTCGGTGACGATCTCGCCGCCACGGGTGATCACCACTCCCTGGGTGTGGCGGTCGGGTTGGAAGGCGTAGTCGCGGGCTGCTTCCAGCGAGGCCGGGTCCATGCCCTGGGCATCGGGAGCGACCTCCATCCAACCGTCGCCCGGTGCATAGGTCTGTTGCGTCGCTACGCCGGGTGAGGCGCCGACGGTCAACGACGGGCCGACGGCACCGGCGAACAACCCGGCGGTGAGGGTGAGGGTGGCCGCCAGGCGGGGGATGGTCCGACCGGGTGAGGTCGGCCCGGGCAGGTTTGATCGGGTCATGGCGGTCAACCTAGCCAACTATGAACGCTGGTGTTCGTTGATCTTGGTAAGCGTCGGTGCCTCGCGAAAGTGAAACGTGTTCTATTGTCTCGCGCCGTGACCGACACCACCCAGGGGACAGGGGGTGGCGAGATCCTCTCGGCCCCCCTCATCATCGAGTATCCGTTCAAGCGGACCACCGGCCCGATCATCGGCGCCTTTCTCACCGGACTCCGCGAACGGGTCCTGATCGGAACGCGAGCTGAGGACGGTCGGGTCATCGTGCCGCCCGCCGAGTTCGATCCGGTCTCGGGACGCGACCTCACCGAGCTCGTAGAGGTCGGACCCGCGGGTGAGGTGACGACCTGGGCCTGGGTGATCGACCCCCACGAAAAGCATCCCTTGGATCGCCCCTTCGCCTGGGCCCAGATCCGCCCCGACGGTGCCGACACCGCCATGCTCGGAGCCGTCGACGCCGGGTCCATGGCCGCAATGGCCACCGGCATGCGGGTGCAGCCGGTATGGGCCGACGAGCGCGAGGGCCACATCAACGACATCGCCCACTGGGTGCCCGTCACCGACGGAGGAGAAGCCTGATGGCCGACATCACCCTTCCCGAATCCATCCGAGACGTGGAGCCTGTCCGCTCGGTTCGGACACCGGCCCAGCTCGACTACGAATTCACCGCCGGTGACGCCACCACCCGCTTCCTGACCGGTATCACCAACAAACAGATCATCGGCCAGCAGGCCCCCGGTGGACGGGTCTACGTCCCGCCGCGTGGTGCCGACCCCGAACTCGGCCAGCCCACACCCATCGACGTGGAGGTGGCCCAGGTCGGTACCGTCACCTCGTTCTGTGTGGTCAACCTCCAGTTCTACGGCTCGGTCATGGAGATCCCCTACGTGAGCGCCCTGATCCTGCTCGACGGCGCCGACCTTTCGATCATGCACCTGATCCAGGAGGTCCCCGCCGATCAGGTCCGCATCGGTATGCGGGTCGAGGGGGTTTGGCGTGATGACGCCGACATCGAACCCACATTGGAGTCGATCAAGTACTTCCGTCCCAATGGCGAGCCCGACGATCCCCACGTGCGAATCCCCGGTGAGGGACACGGCACCGGCCTGGGCTCGTGGGTGGGCGGCGTCGCCCCCACCGAAGCCGTCATCCGCAACCCCCGCACCGGACTGGGCGGCACCACCCAAGGAGCGTCCGCCTGATGCGTGACATCGCCGTCATCAGCTTCGCCCAGACCCCCATGAGGCGCCGGGTGGAGGAGCTCAACGAGGTCGAGATGCTCATGCCCGCGGTGCACGGTGCGTTGCGCCAGGTCGACATGACCATCGACGACATCGGCTTCACCTGCTCAGGGTCCACCGACTACCTGGCCGGCATGGCCTTCAGCTTCGTTTCCACCCTGGACGCCGTCGGGCCGTGGCCCCCCATCCAGGAGAGCCACGTGGAGATGGACGGGGCCTGGGCCCTCTATGAGGCCTGGGTCAAGCTCCAACTCGGAGAGATCGACACCGCCCTCGTCTACGCCTACGCCAAGTCATCGCCCGGCGACCTGCCCATGGTGCTCACCCGCCAGCTCGACCCCATCACCATGGGGCCGCTATGGCCTGACTCGATCAGCCTGGCTGCCCTCCAAGCGCGGGCCCTGCTCGACTCGGGCCGAGCCAGCGAAGCAGAGTTCGCCGAGGTGGCGGCCCGCAGCCGCCGGGCGGCCATGACCAATCCCAATGCCCAACTGGCCTGGGACCGTCCCGCCGCCGACGTGCTGGCCGAGGACTACCTCGTGGCCCCGCTCCGACGTAGTGACTGCCCGCCCATCACCGACGGCGCTGCCGCCATCGTCTTGGCCGCTGGCGACGTGGCCCGCTCCAAGGTGGAGCGCCCGGCCTGGATCCGTGGCATCGACCACCGCATCGAGCCGATCCACCTCGGGCTCCGAGACCTGACGGTGAGCGAGTCGACTCGCATCGCGGCCGAGCGGGCCGGGGTCGCCGACGGGCCGGTGGACGTGGCCGAGATCCACGCGCCGTTCAGCCCCCAGGAGCTGATCCTCGCCCAAGCCATGGGGCTCGGTGCCGAGACGAACATCAACCCATCGGGAGGGGCCCTGGCCGCCAACCCGATGATGACCGCGGGCCTGGTCCGCATCGGAGAAGTAGCCAACCGGATCGCCGCCGGTGAGGCCAACCGCGGCGTGGCTCACGCCACCAGCGGGCCGTGCCTGCAACAGAACCTGGTCTGCGTCCTGGAGGGTGAGTGAACCATGGGTAAGCAACGAGTAGCAGTGGTCGGAATCGGCCAGACCAAGCACCAGGCAACCCGAGGCGACGTCTCCATGGCCGGCCTGGTCCGAGAGGCAGCACAGCGGGCGCTCGACGACGCCCAGATGACCTGGACCGACATCGACGCCGTGGTCATCGGCAAGGCCCCCGACTTCTTCGAGGGCGTGATGATGCCCGAGCTCTTCCTGGCCGACGCGCTGGGCGCCACCGGAAAGCCCCTGTTCCGGGTTCACACCGCCGGGTCGGTGGGGGGTTCCACCGCCATCGTGGCCAGCCAGCTCATTTCGGCGGGTATCCACGAGCGAGTGTTGACCGTCGCCTTCGAGAAGCAGTCCGAGAGCGAAGCCATGTGGGCGCTGTCGCTGCCCATCCCCTTCACCCCGCCGCTGCACGCCGGAGCCGGCGGCTACTTCGCCCCCCACGTCCGGAGCTACATCCGGCGAGCCAAGGCCCCCGACCACACCGGGATCCTGGTGGCCCTCAAGGACCGCCAGAACGGACTCAAGAACCCCTACGCCCACCTCCACGAACCCGACATCACCTTCGATTCCATAAAGGACTCGTTGATGTTGTGGGATCCCATCCGCTACGCCGAGACCTGCCCCTCCAGCGACGGAGCCTGTGCTCTGGTCCTGGGCAGCGAGAAGGTGGCCGACGATGCCGCCGCCGAAGGCCGCAAACCGGCGTGGATCCAGGGCACCGCCATGCGCTCCGAGCCCACCCTGTCGGCCGAGCGTGACACCGTGCTGCCCCTGGGAGGTGCCCTCTGCGCGGCGGACGTATACCGCCAGGCCGGGATCACCAACCCTCGCAAGGATGTGGACTGCGTCGAGATGTACGTGCCGTTCTCCTGGTTCGAGCCCATGTGGCTGGAGAACCTGGGCTTCGCCGAGCCCGGCGAGGGCTGGAAGCTGACCGAGGAGGGCGTCACCGCGCTTGACGGGGACCTTCCCGTCAACATGTCCGGTGGCGTGCTGTGCACCAACCCCATCGGAGCATCGGGCATGCTCCGCTTCGCCGAGGCCGCCATGCAGGTCCGGGGCACCGCCGGAGACCACCAGGTGGACGGCGCCCGCAAAGCCGTGGGTCACGCCTACGGCGGCGGTAGCCAGTTCTTTGCCATGTGGGTCGTCGGTTCGGACAAGCCGTAGTTTTGTCCACCGAAAGGCGGAGCCTTCCGGTGGAGTTTGGTTGACGGCCTGACGGCCGGCGACTTCGCTGCTACGACCGGCAGAGCCGGCCTCCGCAGGTCGGGGGCTCCGCCACGAAGGGCTCTGCCCCCGAACCCCCGCCGGTCCCCGCGCACCAGAGCCTGCTGCCAACTGACCCGTTCGTGGTCAACAGAGAGCCCACTTCACTTTGGACCCGAGCGGATAATCCGGTCGTCGTCGCTGGGAGGTCGGTCAGACCGAGGCGTTGCCTTGGTTAGCCAAGTCGGGCTTGGTCAGCCTTGGTTGGGGGCGCGCATGGCTGCTGCTAGGGCGGCGTCTAGGTCGGCTCTGATGGTGGAGCCGGCTAGTTCTTCGTCGACCGCCGCGGCCAGGTCGGCGCGGATGTCGGCGTGTTCGGGGGAGTCGATCAGGTTTGTGGTCTCTCCGGGGTCGGTGTTGAGGTCGAATAGGACCTCTTCGCTCCAGCCCAGCTCGCGGATGTACTTGTAGGGGCCTCGGCGGGCCATGGGCCAGTGCATGGTGAACGCCGAGAGCACGATGCGATCGGGATCTCCGGGGGCGACGGAATCTGCCAGAAGTCCGCTCAGATCGACACCGTCGCCGGGGTCGGGGTCGAGGTAGGGGAGCGTCAGCCCGGCCGCGGTCAGGGCGGTGGGCACGAAGTCGTAGCTCTGTACCGGCTCGGTGATCCGTCGGCCGCCGGCGACGTAGGCACCCGTGGCGAAGCAGGGGACACGGGCCAGGTCGTCAAACGGGATCCACGGCACCTTGCGCACCAGCCCCCGCCGTCCGCCGTAATCGCCATGGTCGACGGTGAACCACAACAGGGTTCGGTCCAAGTCGATGCGGTCGGTCACCGCGGCCACCGCCTCGTCTATCTGGGTGATCGAGCCGTAGGTGAGGGCCAGTTCTCGACGGTGGTGGCCGATGCGCTCGGCTCGCACCCGACGGTGGTCGGGCCCGTCGGCCTCCATCTCCCTCCTGAACAGGTTGGGAAGACCGAAGTTGCGGCGGTCATCGTCGGGGTCCACCACGCTGTCGGCCGGGTCGTACATCGACGCCCACGGCTCGGGCGGATTCAGCGGAGGGTGGGGGCCGGGGAACGACACCACCAGGAACAGAGGGCGGTTCGGATCCCGGCGGGTCAGCACCTCGATGGCCCGATCCCGCACCCACGACGTCGGGTGGGTCTCGGTGGGGAAGGGGTAGGGCGCTGCTGTGCCCCCGGCTACCTCGAAGCGCCAGTCGGCCAGGCCTTGTTCGGCCAGCCAGTCGTGGTAGTGGTCATATGTGTCCCACCCGGCCGGGTCACCGGGGTAGGCGGTGAAGTGCTCGGCCACCTCGATGTGGTCGAAACCGTGCCCGGTCCGCATGGGCGTGAAGTGCATCTTGCCCACCAGTGCCGTCTGGTAGCCGGCATCTCCCAGCATGGTGGCCACCGTCGGAGTCCCGGGGCGGATGGCCCGGTTTGGACCGGTGTCCACCCGGTGATCGAGCCTTCCGGTGAGCAGTGCGGTGCGGGCTGGCACGCAGGTGGTCGACCCGCTGTAGCAGGCGTCGAAGATCACCCCCGAGGTCGCCAGAGCATCCAGGGTCGGAGTGCGGACTGGTGACCCCGGTGCCCACCCGACCTGATCGTGGCGTTGCTGGTCGGTCATGACCAGCACGATGTCAGGAGCAGAATGACCCATCGGCAGCCTCACCCATTCAGCAGAACGGCGAGCACCCTACAAGCCCAACCCATCAATCCCGGATCGTCCAAGGTGGCGAAGTACCGCGAGAACACCGAGGAGCGCGGCAGGGCGGGGGTTCGGGGGCAGAGCCCCTTGTGGCGGAGCCCCGGACCTGCGGAGACCGGCTCTGCCGATCGCAGCAGCGAAGGCGACGGCCGTAAGGCCGACAAAATCAGCTCCGTCGGAAGGCTGCCTTCTGACGGACCGAACTCCGTTGGAAGGCTCCGCCTTCTGACGGACCGGCTCTAACGGACCTCCCTACAACGCCGAACCGCCGTAGCGGACCGAGGCCGTTCCCTTGCCGGGGACCTCGTCCATCCGGTCTGGCCAGTACGGCGCCGGGAACACGGTGCGCTCCTCGGCGGCCACCTCTTCGGCCGTGGGATGATCGGCGTAGAACTGGGCGTACCACTTGCGGTACTTCATGAACGGACCGTCGTTGTCGGCCAGGGCGGGCCGCACCAAGTGGGCCTTGTGGGTCCAGATGGGAAGGTCTTCGGTGAACTGCTTGATGACCTCGTTGGCGAAGGCCTCACCCACCGACGAATTGGTGGATTCGTCGCCCAGGTTTCGGACGTAGAAGTTGAAGCGGGTCTGGGTGGTGTCGGCATCGACCGGGGTGGTGGCGGTCATCAGCAAGGTGTCGACGATTCCGGCGAAGCGCACAACGCTCACGCCGGGCCCGTCTGCGGTGCTGTTGATCTCTCCGTTTACCACTCCCCGAGGGGTGGGGAACTTCTGGTTGGACTCCATGTAGGAACGGTGGCCGTCGTGCTCGTACCGGATGATCTCGGGCACCTCGGCCACGTTGTGCACGTAGCGGAAGTGGGCCGAGTCCACCGCGTTCTCGCCCATCTCCTGGATGGCGGCTTCGACGGTGTGGGTGAATCGCTTGGGGCCGTAGTACTCACCGTTGGTCACGTCCTCGATGGCCTCGACCTCCCACGTCGGCTCCTGGCGGGTGGGGTGGTACCAGGCGTAGATGAAGCCGTTCCGCTCCAGCACCGGGTAGGAGTAGATCTTGGCCTTCTTGTTGGTGCGATCCGAGTAGGGGATCTCGGTGTTGCAGCCGTCGCCGTCGAACTTCCAGCCGTGGAAGGGACACACCACGGCGCATCCCTCCACCAGGCCGCCATGGCCGAGGTGGGCGCCAAGGTGGGGGCAGTAGGCGTCTTGGACATGAGCGGTGCCTTCTTCGTCCCGCCACAGCACCATGTGGGTCGCGAAGTAGTAGATGGCCTTGGTCTGGCCGATCTCTACGTCGGGAGATTCGGCCACCGCGAACCACCCGGAGGGCATCGAGAACGGGTAGCGGTCGGTGGTGCTGGTCATCGGGGCTCCTTGAACCGAAAACTAGAACGTGTTCTAGTGTAGTCCCTCGGAGTCGAATGCACCCGACCGGGCCAGCAGAAGGCGCGCTGGACCCCACCGAGCTATGGCAGCGGCGGGCTACGGTTCGGCCATGGCAAGCGACGACCTCAAGCTCGGGCTCCACCTCGGATACTGGTTCTCGGCGCCGCCGGTGGGTGTGGCCGAGATGGTTGCCGCCGCTGAAGACCTGGGTTACGACTCGATCTGGTCGGCCGAGGCCTACGGTTCGGACTGCTTCACCCCGTTGGCTTGGCATGGCCCGGCCACATCTCGGGTCCGGATGGGTACGGCGGTGTGTCAGATGGCGGCCCGTACTCCGGTGGCCACAGCTATGTCGGCTCTCACGCTCGATCACCTCACCAACGGCCGCTTCATGCTCGGTCTGGGAGCGTCGGGACCCCAGGTCGTCGAGGGTTGGTATGGCCAGCCCTACCCCCGTCCCCTGGAGCGGACCCGGGAGTACGTGGACGTTGTCCGCCAGGTGCTGGCCCGCGAAGCCCCGGTGGAGATGCAGGGTCGCCACTTCCAGCTACCCAACCACAGCGACGGAACCACCGGCCTGGGTAAGGCACTCAAGTCGATAACCCACCCGCTACGGGCCGACCTTCCCATCCTTCTCGGAGCCGAGGGGCCCAAGAACGTGGCCCTGGCCGCGGAGATCTGCGACGGCTGGCTGCCCATCTTCTTGTCACCTGACCTCGACGTCGATTACCGCCAGAACCTGGCCGAAGGCTTCGCCCGCCCCAATGCCCGTCACCGCTCTCTGGACACCTTCGAGGTGCCCAACATGGTCAACATCGTGATCGACGACGACATCGAACGAGCAGCCGATGCGGTGAGGATGTTCCTGGGCTTCTACATCGGAGGCATGGGGGCGAAGGAGGTGAACTTCCACGCCAGCCTCTTCGCCCGCATGGGCTACGGCGAGGTGGTCGAGGAGATCCAGGACCTGTTCCTGGCCGGCCGCAAGGACGAGGCCATCGCCCGCGTGCCTCTAGCCCTGGTCGAAGACGTGGCCATGGTGGGACCGCTGGCCAAGGTGCGTGAAGAACTCGACCAGAAATGGCGCAAGACGGTCATGACCACCCTGCTCGTAAACGGCACCCCCGACCATCTCCGCCTGGTGGCCGACCTGGTCAACGGCTGACGCTGCTCCACCGGGCTGATCCGCCGGAAGGCGGAGCCTTCCGGCGGAGTTCGGTCGCCGGCCTGGACGGCCGACGTCTTCGCTGCTACGACCGGCGAAGCCGATCTCCGCAGGTCGGGGGCTCCGCCACAAGGGGCTCTGCCCCCGAACCCCCGCCCAGTCCTGTGGCTTCAGCTCGTCAGACAGCCGAACACCAAAGGTGGCCACTCGGAGAGCCGGATTCACCTTGGTTGACCAGGGAGAACTGAGCACAAGCCAAGTTCGATCGGTGGATCGAGGCTTAGGACAGGACCGAGACTCGTAGCTCGCTGATCAACTCGGGGGTTAGGAGCTCGCCAGCCCGCTCGACCAGCAGGCTGGTCTGATAGCCGATGGCGCCGATGTCGCATCCGCTGGTAGCGACCACGCCCAGGGCGCTTCCCAGCGAGATCGACGAAACGAACATGTAGCCGCCATACATGGACACGATGACCTGTTGGAGACCGGCGAAGCCGAAGGCCCGCGACGCGCCGTCGGAGAGCGACACGAGACCGGTGACGATTGCGGCTACCTGCTCGGCGTCCTCACGTTCCAAGGACTTGGAGGCGGCGATCAACAGCCCGTCACTGGATACCGCGATGGCATCGGTGACGCCTGCGGTGGAGTTGACGAAGTCATCGATCAACCAGTTGAAGTTCTTGGCACTGTCACTCAGCTCAGTCACTCGGTTGGCTCCGTCGGGGGGTGGCGGTACGTGCCGTTGGTCTGCTCAAGCATCGGAAGGTGGTGCGACTCGAAGCGAACAGGATGCCACTTCTGGGCTCCGCCGGTGGGGGATTGTGCCATGGCCGGCTCAGCCCTCGTCGCCTGGATCATCGGACCCGCTCCGACCTCGATCAAGGCCCGAGGTGTAGGCCGTGAGAAGGGTGGCCAGGTTCTGGTTCTCCTTCTCGGTGGTCTCGGCCTTGAGCGAACCTCGATCGGCGTTCACGGCGGCACTGCGCAGCAGGGGGCTGCGCTCGGCCACTGCCTTGGCATGGGAGCCGGGAACCCGCTTGCGCAACCCCCCAGTGGTGGTCTCTGCCGGTACTGGTGGTGTTGGAACCGCTACCGGATCGGATTTGGGTGCGGTGGCGGCCTTGCCGTTTCCGTTTCCATTTGCGGCGGACGTGACCGCAGGGGGGCGTCCGTCGACGGTGACATCGGCGTTCTCGGGGTCGGTGTGGACGTCGTTGGCGCTGGCCGAGGGCCGGGTCACCTTTGCCGGTGTCGCCGGGGGGGTCTGAGCTGCTTGGGCGATGGCGCGGGTGGCTTCTTCGTCGTTCACCAGTAGCGAGGCAGGCACCGAGACGGTGGCGACCACCCCTCCACCCGATGCCGATGCCAGCGAGACCGAAGCGCCGAGACGAGCGGCAAGCCGACCGGCCACGTAGTGGCCCAGGTAGCGGGACGGGGCGATGGTGAACGACTCGTTACCCGATAGGCGCCGGTTGGCTTGCTCTAGGCGGTCGGCGGTCATGCCGACACCGTGGTCGGTGACCGTGACCATGTAGCCGGCCGGACCCCGGGTGCCGGTCACCTCGACGTCGGTGGTCGGGGGAGAGAACGACAGGCCGTTCTCCACCAGTTCGGCCAGCAGGTGGATGAGGTCGGCGGCGGCAGAGCCGGGGATGTAGGCCGTGTCCAGGTTGCTGAGGCTCACCCGCTGGTAGGCCTCTACCTCGCTGAGGGTGGCGCGGACCACATCGGTCAAGGGGACCGGTGTGCCTCCGGCGCGGTGGGCTTCGGTGCCGCCGAGCACGACTAGGGATTCGGCGTTGCGCCGGGCTCGGGTGGCGAGGTGGTCGAGTTTGTACAGCGACTCCAGGACTGTGGGGTCGGTTTCGCTCTCTTCCAGCTCGGTGATCAGCTCCAGCTGGAGTCCGATCAGGTTCTGGGTGCGTCGACCCAGGCTCACGAACGAGTCGGCAATGTTGCGCCGGAGCGTTGCCTGCTCCACGGCGAGGTCGATGGCCGATGTCTGGACGTGGTTGATGGCGCTGGCCACCGTCTGGACCTCGTCGTGGGACTTGACCGATATCGGGGCGAAGTGGGGGGCCACGACGTCCTGGTCGGTGGGGGTGTTGAACACTGCCTGCACTGCCGCGGGCAGCCCGGTGGTGGCCATCTCCTCGGCCTGTTCGGTGAGCTTGCGCATCGGGCGCAGGATCGAGGCCGCCACCGCAAGGGCAGCAATCGTGGCACCGAGCACGACCACGACACCGATGAGCTGGTATTGCTGGGCCTCGGCATTGGCGTCGCTCACCCGGGCGTCGATCATGTCTTCCAGCGCTGTAGCCGCCTCGAGGGCCACCCGCTGGGTGGTCCCCTCAGGGGCCTTGCTCAGGTCGGCCACGGGTGGGTTGAGCTGGATCAGCTCCTCCATGACCAGTTCACCAGAAAGCAGGTATTGGGTGACCGTGTTGGAGATCTCGTCGAAGTTGGGGTTGGAGGCGTGCATGTTGACCGACTGGGCCCAGGGGCCGGTCGTGTGGCTTCGGAGGCTTTCCTTGGCCCGGTCGAAGTCGCGCAGGGCACCAGACACCTCGACCTTGGCGCGCTCGGGGTCGGTGGCGGCCAGGGAGGTTCCGGTCAGCTTCATGACCACGCTGATGGCGAAGTTGAACCGGTTGGCGTCGTTGAGCGTCTCGGCCGCGGCCCGCATCTCGGGGTCGGAGATGGCCCGCACCACTTGGTCGTTGGCGTCGAGCAGCGTCTCGATGGTGCGTGAGTACGCCGGGTACACCGACTCGTTTACGCCCCAGTTTCCGAGCCCGGGCGTCTTGGCTGCCTCGTCGACCTTGGCCCGCTGGGTCTTCAGGTTGCCCTCGATGTCGGCGAAGGTGTTGGCGTAGATCTTGCGGGCCACCGGGCCGCCCTCGGCCACGCTCTTGCGGAGGCTCTCGAGGGCGGCATCGGTCTGGGCTGTGCTCTCGGACCAGTCCTTGGTCGGCAGCGTGGCCGTACCGCGCAGGTCCAACACGGTGACCACGGCATCGGCTTGCTCGACGATGAGGGCGGCGCTCAGCCCGCCAGGGGTGAGGGCCACCCCGGCTAGTGCGGTCTCCTCCTCGACGGTGCTCTTGCGGTCCTGGGCCTGGTTGACCTGGACCAGGCTCAGGCCGGCTACGGCGACGAGGGGGACGAAGAGGGCGGCCAGCAGCTTGGCCCGGATGGGGACCTTCGGCCGTTTGGGTGTGGGCGCCCCGGTCTGGTGCTTGGCTGGCTTGCTCATGACATCGAGCCCCTTGTGATGTTCGTCTCGTCCCCTGGTGCCGATCCCCTTGCTGGCCCAGATGGGAGAGTCCCCTGATGCCCGATCGGCAGCGTCTGATACATCGTAAATGAGTCGAACGGCCCGTATCTGGCATGTGTACAGATGAGTCGATCGACCCAGCCCAGCGGCGCTGTGGGAGGCGAGCTGATGACACCGGTCGCCGGACCGGTTGGGGTGCCCTCAGGCACCGTCGTTAGTGTCGGTGGCCATGTCTGAGACCGTGCAGCCGGTAACCCTGTCGCCCCGCCCCGGCCCGGTGGTCGCCCTTCCTCCGCTGGAAGCCGATGAGGCCCGCCGGGTCATCCGCTCCGCCGAGGTTGCGTTGTTGGATGAGCGTCGCCAGCTGAGCGCAGCGGAGTTGGAGGTGTTGGCGCGGGTACCGGATGCCTCGGTTCCGTCGCTGGCCGCTCTGGCCCATGAGGTTCGACTGGCCTGGTGTGGTCCCGAGGTCGAGGTCGAGGGGATCTTGTCGGTGAAGACCGGCGCCTGCCCCGAGGACTGCCACTTCTGCAGCCAGTCCGCATCCTTCGACACCCCGGTCAAGGCCACCCCGTTCCTCGACACGAACGAGGTTCTGGCCGCGGCCCGCGAGACCGCGGCGGTGGGGGCATCGGAGTTCTGCATCGTCTTGGCGGTGAAGGGCCCCGATGAGAAGCACATGTCTCGGATCTTGGAGTTGGTGCCGCTCATCCGCGAGGAGACCGGGCTCAACTTGGCTGTGTCGGCCGGCATCCTCACCGACGACCAGGCCCGACGGCTGGCCGAGGGTGGGGTTCACCGCTACAACCACAACCTGGAGACTGCCCGTTCCCACTTCGCCAAGGTGGTCACCACCCACTCCTGGGACGACCGTCAACAGACCTGTGAGCTGGTTCGAAACCACGGCATGGAGCTGTGCTGTGGAGTGCTGTTGGGCATGGGAGAGACCGCGGCCCAGCGCCTGGAGCTGCTCGAAGAACTGCGTGCCGTCGACCCCACCGAGGTACCGGTCAACTTCTTGAACCCCCGGCCCGGTACACCGATGGGTGATTACCCGATCGTTGGGGCCATGGAGGCCATTCGCTGGATAGCGCTGTTCCGCCTCGCCCTACCCGGTGTGATCCTGCGCTACGCCGGCGGTCGGGAGGTGACCCTGCGCGAGCTTCAGGCCCTTGGTCTGACGTCGGGCATCAACGCCTTGATCGTGGGCAACTACCTCACCACCTTGGGTCGCACCCCGGATGAAGATCTCCAGATGCTGGAAGATCTGCAGATGCCCGTGGGTGTGCTGGGCAAGGTCTTTTAAGCGTCGGTCCGTGGCCAGCGCGCTGAACGTCGTCCACTGTTCGGCCTGCGGGCGACCGACGACGGACTGTCCTGGTTGCGGCCGCGAGTTGGACCCGCCTCGGTTCTGCTCGATCTGCGGCACGAGGCTGGCCGTGGTGGTCACGCCCGGTGGTTTCGTCGGGCGGTGCAAGGTTCATGGCGAGGTGGCCCGGGGCTGACTCCGGTCGCCGCCGCGGCCGGTGGTCGTCTCACACCGTTCGGGTGCGGGCCGAGCGGAACCGGGCGAGCCGATCCACGGCCAGCGTGAGCCTTCGGGCATCAGCGGTGGTGGCCAGGGCTCGGCTGGCAGCCTCGAGACCAGAGCTGACCGGAGAGCCGGCAAGCCACGCGCCGAACGCCTCGGCTGTCGCCGGCTCCTGGAACAGGGCGCTCACGCTGTCGGGAAAGTCGGGGCGCAGGTCGCTCTGGACGATTACCACGGCAAGGTGAAGGGCGGGGGGACCGGGCTGGGTCACCAGCATCGACTCCCACGCCTTCAGGAACGGGGTCAGGTCGCTGACCACGGTGGCGGTCTGGCTCAGCCAGCCGTGCGCGCAGTGAGCGGGCCGAGGGGGCGAGGCGATCAGCCGGGTCCACTCGGCCAGCAGGAAGCGACAGATCGCATCGACCTGGGCCGGTGGCCACGTCGACCAGCCCGCGTTGGCCAGCTTCTCCAGCAGGACCTGTCGTCCGAAGGTGAGCTGGCGGTCGGCTGCCAGGTGGAGGGCCCGGGGCGCGACGCGGCGAAGGTCCTCGCCATCTCCCCAGGTGGTTCCGGCCTTGGCCAGAAAGCGGCTGATCGACGGTGCCGGCAGGGTCGTGACCGCTCCGGCGAGGGCGGCCACGTCCGAATCGGTGACGCAATGGCGACACCGTGCCATGTTGGGTCGGTGGGCCACATCGGCGAACGCGGCGTAGAGAGCCCTGGTGGCGTCGTCGAAGGATGCGCTCGGATCGGGAGAAGTTGGCATGGTGATGAACGGTGGGGTGAGGAGTCCGAAAGTTGCGGTAGGCCAGCGGCGGCCGGGTGGAAGGTTCTAGCTCAGCATCCACCTCTGGTTGGGATGGTCGACACCGTTCTGTCACCCGATGGCCATCTCGGCCCCCTACGATCCGTGTCGACCACGGCAACCAGGAGGTCAGATGGCCGGTGTCACCTTCAAGGGCGTCACCAAGCGCTACGGCGATGTGACAGCGGTCGAGACGCTCGATCTCGAGATCGTCGATGGTGAGTTCATGGTGCTCCTCGGTCCGTCCGGTTGCGGTAAGTCAACTGCCCTGCGGATGATCGCGGGTTTGGAGACCGTCACCGACGGTGAGCTGTTCATAGGGGAGCGGTTGGTCAACGATGTCGACCCGGCGGACCGGGACATCTCGATGGTGTTCCAGAGCTATGCCCTCTACCCCCACATGACGGTCAGGCGGAACATCGAGTCACCGCTGTTGGTGCGGTCCTATGCCGTAGATGGTCCGGATCATCCAACCCGCAAGCTGACGAAGGACGAGCGAGCTGAACGGGTGCATGAGGCTGCCCGGGTGCTCGACTTGGAGGCCTATTTAGACCGCAAGCCCTCGGCCCTGTCCGGTGGTCAACGTCAGAGGGTCGCCTTGGCCCGGGCCTTCGTCGGGCGACCCAAGGCCTTCTTGATGGACGAGCCGCTGTCCAACCTCGATGCCAAGCTTCGGGCCAATACTCGCATCGAGTTGGTGGAACTGCACGAGAGGGTGGGCACCACCATCGTGTACGTGACCCACGATCAGGTGGAGGCCATGACCATGGCCTCCCGGGTGGCAGTGATGTCAATGGGCAAGCTCCAACAGGTCGGCACCCCTCGAGAGGTGTACGACCGCCCTGTCAACACCTTCGTGGCCCAGTTCATCGGCACTCCTCCCATGAACTGCCTGAACGGTGTGATGGGTGCGGGCGGTACCGTCGACATCGTGGGTGGGTGGCTGGCTGGGCCCGAGACCTCCACCACCATGGAACGAGGCCGCAAGGTGGTGGTGGGCGTTCGACCCGAGCACCTGCTGATCACCGACGACGGGACCATTCGAGCCGAAGTCCGCGCCGTCGAATGGCTGGGCCACGAGTGCCTCTTGTTCATGGTGGCTGGAGAGCAGCAGTTCGTGATCCGCCAGCCGGGCATGACCAGCCATGTGGTCGGCGACGTGGTGAAGCTGGTCGCGGATCCGGCCCACGTCCACCTGTTCGATGTGACCACCACCGAGCGCATCCCGTGACATCGCTCCGACGGCGTTACTCCCTCAAAGAGGTTGGGATGGCCTTCGGCTTCCTGGCGCCGTCGTTGATCATCTTCGCCGTCTTCTTCTACCTGCCGTTCTTCCGGCTGTTGGATTGGGGGCGCTACAAGTCTCAGCGGGGTGGTCTCAGCTATCGCTACGTCGGCTTGGAGCAGTACCGGGAGATCCTCACCGGTCCCGAGTTCAAGGACGGATTCACGCACTCGCTCCTGTTCGTCCTCTACACCGTGCCCGCGGGCCTGGTCCTGGGGACCTTGCTGGCGGTGGCCGCCCATCGTCAGCTCCGGGGCATCAAGGTGTTCCAGGCCATCTTCTCCAGCACCTTGGCCAGCTCGGTGGCGGTCAGCTCGGTGCTGTTCTTGTTCTTGTTCAACCCGGCGGTGGGCTTCTTCCAGGTCGGCTGGAAGGAGGACCCCGACATGGCTCTGTTCGCGGCGGCGTTGCCCAGCATCTGGCAGAACCTGGGGCTGGCATTCGTGATCGTGCTCGCTGGGTTGCAGGCCGTCCCCGAAGAGGTGATGGAGGCTGCCCGTCTCGACGGATACGGGCCGATGCGGCGTCTGTTGCGCATCACTTTGCCGCTCATCTCGCCGGTTCTGCTGTTCCTGGTGGTGGTGCTGGTGATCTTCGGGTTCCAGGCCTTCGCCCAGATCCAGATCATCACCAACGGAGGCCCGGCCGGAGCATCGGAGACCTTGGTGTTCAAGATCTCCCGCCAGAGCCAGAACTACGGGGCCGGTGCGGTGCTGTCCATCGGGTTGTTCGCCATCACGCTGATCGTCACGTTCCTCCAGTTCGTGTTGCTCGAGCGGAGGGTCCACTATGGCGACGAGTGATTCCCACGGGCTCGGGCACTCCGCAACCCGCCGCAGGCTGGGTGTGGCCGGGCAGTACCTGATGCTTGTCCTCCTGTCGGTGGTGGTTCTCGGACCACTGTTGCTCACCTTGATCCAGGCCATGTCGCCGCCGTTCGTGTACGTGGACGCCGGCAAGCCGCTCCACCCGGTAAATGTCGACTGGAAGGATCGAACGTGGTTCACCGGCGGACTCTTCTCGGTGGTGGCCCGAACGGTGGTGGTCTTGGTGGTGTTCACTTGGGCCAACCGGGCCCTGGTGGGATGGGACCGAGGTTGGAGGGCGGCGTCTCAGAGCTGGCAGAACGTTCTGGCCACGGCGGGGGCCACCGTGGTCCTCGCCATATCCGTCGGTCCGGCCTTCGGGTCGTTCCACGCTGCCGACGGGAACAGCCAATGGTGGACGCTGGCTGCCATGGCCCTGGTTTCGGCCACGTTGGTACCGGCCCTGGCCGTCAACGGTAGGAGCATGACGGTGGCCGTGATCGAGGCCGCCGCCGTCGGTTCGCTGATCACCGGGGCCGCCATCGTGTTCGCCGGTGGCGCAGTGTGGACCCAGGCGTGGTCCTCGGCCCGACTAGGTCCGGCCATGGGCCGCAGCCTGGTGATGACGGTGACGATAACCCTGGCCCAGGTGGTCACCGCCGTCATGGCTGCCTACGCCTTTGCCTTCTTGCGCTTCCCGTTCAAGCGCCTCCTGTTCGCGCTGTTCATGGCCACCTTGCTCCTCCCCTTGGAGGTGACGCTGATCGGCAACATCGCCCTGATCCGCCAGCTCGAGTGGATCAACACCATGCAGGCCCTGGTGCTGCCGTTCACGGCCTCGGCCTTCGGCACGTTCTTGATCCGTCAGGGCTTCCGGGGCATCCCACCCGAGATCAACGACGCCACACGGCTCGACGGGTATGGCCACGTGGCCTTCCTGACCCGCTTCGCCGTGCCTCTCACCCGCCCGGTGATCGCCTCGTTCACGGTGATCGCCGCCCTGGGTGCGTGGAACCAATACCTGTGGCCGGCGTCGGTTGTGTCCGACGACCGCTACAACACGCTCCAGTTCCAGCTCCGCACCATCATCGGTAACAACGTGGCCAACGCCAACGTGAGCATCGCCGCGGCGATGGTGGCGGCGGTGCCGGTCCTGGTTCTCCTGATCGCCTTCCAACGCCAGATAATCCGCGGTCTCACCGCCGGCGCGGTCAAGTGACCCGTCCCGAAAGGATCACAATGCCTGACCATCCCAGCACCGTTCGCCCGTCGACGCCCGAGGTGTCCCACGGCCTTGGAACGATCCTCGAGCCCGGTCGGCGTTCTCGCCACCGTGCCCGCCGCGGGGTGGTTTCGATCCTGGCTGCCGGTGGACTGGTGATGGCGGCCTGTGGCGGTCCGCCCACATCTGGAGACCAGGAGGCCGGTGGCAGAACCACCGTCCCCGGCGAAGCCGAGACCTTGCCCGAATGCCCGCTCGACGCCTTGGAGAAGGCCACGTCGCCGGTGAAGGTAGACCTTTGGTATGGCGGTCTGGGTGGTACCACCCAGCAAACCATGGAGAACATGGCCACCCGGTTCAACGCCAGCCAAGACAAGGTGGTGGTGACGGCCAACAACCAGGGCAACTCCTATGAGGAGGTGCTGCGCAAGTACCAGGCGGCATCTCCTCGACCCAACCAGCTCCCCCAGGTGCTGTACGTGGAGGACACCGCGTTGGGCGAGATGGTCGACAAGGGCCAGGTCTTGCCGGCCGAATCGTGCATGAAAGCCGACGGATACGACACCGACCAGCTCCTGCCCGCGGCTCGGGCCGAGTTCTCGGTGGACGGCGTGCTGTGGCCGGGGTACATGAACGTGTCGACGCCGATGATCTACTTCAACAAGGTCCACTTCCAAAAGGCTGGCCTCGATCCCAACGATCCGCCTGGCACCCTCGAAGAGGTGCGGGAGGCGGCCCGGAAACTCAAAGATGCCGGCGTCTCCCAGAAGCCGCTGTCGTTCAAGGTGAACCGTTGGTTCTTCGAGACCTGGCTGGTGGGTATCAACCAGGACATCGTGAACAACGACAACGGTCGGGATGCTGCTGCCACCGAGGCCTCGTTCAACACCCCCGAGGCCGTTGACCTGCTCGAGTTCCTCAAGACCATGAACACCGATGGCCTGCTCAACGCGTTTGCCGCCACCGAAGGCAGCATCGACCACTACCTGGCATTGGTCAGCGAGCAGAGCTCGATGGTGATCGAAACGTCGACGGCATCGACCACCATCCGAGATGCCCTAGGCGGAAAGATCACCGCGGCCGAGGCAGGCATCGACTTCGACCAGTCGGTGATCGACAAGGCGGCGCTGGTCCCTGGGGGTGGGTCCTACCCTGGTATCGAGGCACCGGGCAAGGTGTTCGCCAGCGGGGGAGCCTTCTACATCCTCAATGCCGGTACCCCGGCCCAACAGGCTGCGTCGTGGAAGTTTCTCCAGTTCATGCTCCAGCCCGAGAACGCGCGGGAGTGGCACGTCAACGGCGGTTACCTGCCGGTGGTGAAGTCTGTGCTCGACGAGGAAGAGGTCCAGACGTTCTGGGACACAGACGTGGCTGGTGTGCTGTTGCTCAACGCGGTGGATCAGCTCAAGGCGGCCGACCCCGATCAGGCCGGCCCGCTGATCGGCCCCTTCCCGGCTTACACCGAGGCGGTCCAAGGTGCGCTGGAGGGGGTGCTGTTCAGCGGCGCCGATCCGGCCCAGGCCTTGAAGGATGCCGAGGCCGCTGTGAACAAGACGCTCACCGACTACAACGGCGGCTGACCGCCACGCTGGGGGCCTCGGAAACTAGGCCCCCAGCGGACAGGCCACATCCGCTCGCCGCTCAGAGTGAGACCAGGGCGGACAGGAGCCGATCGGCGCCTTCCTCGCTCAGGTGGTCGAGCAGGTCGAACAGGACCTGGTCGGGGTCGGGAACGCGGCGCAGCATCCAGCGCGAGAACGAACCCTGATCGAACCAGGCCGCTAGGGGAACCTGCCGACCGCCGGGCGGGTTCAGGGTCGACCCCGGGATCTCGCTTCCCACCGCCTCCAACAGCGCCGACCACGATGACTCCTGGTCTAGGAGTTGGGTGAGACGGGCAAGAGATCGAGGAGCAGGGGTGGCCAACCCTTGGCCGGCTTGGCCCAACGGGTGCATCTGCGCCATCTCGGCCCACGAAAGGGCCCGGGATCGGCCCGTCGACGGGTCCCACGCCGCCGCCGACAGGTGGGCGAGCCACGTGCCTTCCACGCATGCGCTGACGGGCACCTCGGGGCGAGGGGTGGGCAGACCCAGGGTTCGCCGGAGGCAGTCGGCTCCCCAACCGGTGGGGGGCTCTGGCACCGTGACCACCTCTCCACCCTGGTGCTCGAGCACGGTGGCGGTGTGGCCCTCTACGTCGGTGATGACGGTGACCGTCACCGGACCGTCGAGTCTGGTCTGGTCCGTTCCGGGATCGATGGCGCGGGCGGTACCGGCCGACACGAGGCCAACGGCCCTGACCCCGGGGTCGGGTCGCCAGCCGACGAGCACCTCGGTGTTGGATCGACCCGACGGCGGAATGGGCCAGAGGGCCAGGTCGAGATGGTCGGCGTGGAACCTGACCACCACCACCAGGTCTCGGTGCATGGGTGCCGCGGCCTCGTGCACGAGGTGGGTCAGCTCTGGGGTGGGCAGCCCTGGAGACGGGTTAACGGGCCTGATGGGAATGAGTGGCTGGGCGCCTGGCGGCGGCGAACCCTTGGCGGGATCGGGGGTGGGGGTGGCGTGGCTCGACATGGGGCCTCCGGAGGTGGTGGTTCTTCCGGCGGTCCGGCCCTGGGGCTGGGAGGGGACTGCGAGCCTCGATCAGATTGTGCCCCGCCACGGTGACAACGGGGAGCGGCTGATCAGGCCATTGCGGGTGCCGGCTGGCGCTCCAAGCGGGCTTGGCGTTCCAGACGGCTGGCGGCCACGGTCACCAGCTCGGCCTCGGTCGTGTCCAGGCGATCCACCAGCCTCTGCGCCGTCGACCACCGGCGTTCAGCCAGGACCCGGGCCAGGCGGGCGTCGCTGGCCGCATGGGCATGGAGTGCCTCGGTGGCGAGAAGTTGGCAACGGCCCCGAGCTTCACCTCGGTTGGCCGACGCGGTGAGGCCGAGGGCCCGGCCGATCACCCGCAGCGACGACCACGGCCCGGCCGGTGCCGACTCGCCGTAGAGGCGGAAGGTGTCGATGTGGCTGTGGTGGTGCCACGCGGCCCGATACGCCCCCCGATGCCCGGGCAGCAGTGCCCGCTGCATGGTGAGGCGCTGGTCGACGCACAACCGCAGGCCTAGGTCCACGCCAAGGAGCAGAGCCCGATCGGCCATGAACGGAAGGTCGAAGGTGGAGCCGTTCCAGGTGGCGAGGACGCCGGGGGCCAGGGTGGACAATCGGTCGTCGAGCGCGGTCAGGATGTAGGCCTCGGATCCGACGAAGATCTCGTCGAAGTTGCGACCCGACAGCGCGACTGTGATCACCGGCGCGATGGTCGGGTCGGCTCCGTCGTTTCGGGTGTCGGTCTCGATGTCGAGGCCGTAGATGGTTGGCTGCATCTGTGCTCCCGGCGATTCCCCTGTTGGGAAAATCGTAGAGAGCACGGGCGCGCCGGTGGTGGATACCCCGAGGGGTCACGTCACCACTCCGCGTCGTGCCCATTGGGGTCGTGGCGGATGGCCCAGTCGTCGTCACTGCGAGGTTGATCAGGCCGAGGCTCTGCCTTGGTTCCAACCATGCCGTGCCTGCGGACGGCTCACCTGCTCGCTCAACTCTCAGCGGCCGGCGAAGGCCTGGCCGCTCAGAGTCAGCGCTCTTCTTTGAAGATGACGTGCTGGCGGATCTTGGGGTCGTACTTCTTGAGTTCGATCCGCTCGCGGGTGTTGGTCTTGTTCTTCCGGGTCACATAGGTGTAGCCGGTGCCCGCGGTGGACTTCAGCTTGATGATCGGACGCTTGTCGCTCTTGGCCATCGGTTCGCTCTCCCGGACAGGTTGGACGCTCGAGCCGGGCCGGGACCGTGCTCCTGCGGACGAGCCATCGTAGGAGGGATGGCGCCTGAAGCCAAACTCCGGCCACGGCGGTTGGGTGGGGCCTGGGTGGAACCGGTCGGCTGTATTGGGCCACCATGCCCCGATGACCTCTTCCCGTTGCAACTCCGGGCACCGGCCCCGATGGCGGGACGGGGTGGTGCGGTTGGTGGTGGCGACCCTGGTCCTCGCCGTCGGGGTGCTCGGCGTCGGGGTCGGTGAGGCGTGGGCTCACGCCGAGCTGTCCGCTACAGAGCCGGTCGCGGGAGCGGTGGCAGACAACTCGCCCGACCAGGTGGTTCTCTCCTTCACCGAGGACGTGTCCGTCGAGGGCGAAGGAGTACGGGTCTTGGACGCCACCGCGGGGCGCCATGACCGCGGCGAGGCGAAGGCCCGCGGTCGAACCGTCACCGTCCCGCTGCGCGGGGTTCTACCCGACGGCGGATACGTGGTGGCGTGGAGGGTGGTGTCTGCTGATGGTCACCCGATCCACGGCGCTTTCCAGTTCTCGGTCGGGAAGCGCACGGTGGTCGATTCCGAGGTGGTCGACCGGGCGTTCGGGGCCGGTGGTGACCGGCGAGACGAGGTGATCGCCGCCGTGCTGCGGGCCATCTCCTACGGCGCGGTGCTGGTGGTGGCGGGGGCTGTCCTGGTGGGTACCCGTCTGGGTCGGGCCGACGAGCCGTCACCGGTGTCCCGCCGACTGGGTGTGTTGGCCGGCGTTGGGGTGTTGGCGTTGTTGTTCCAAGTGCCGGTGCGGGCATCGCTGGCCACCGGGCGAGGCTGGGGATCGGTGACCGAGGTCGGTCTCCTCGGTCGATCGTTGGCTGACGGCATGGGCTGGTCGCTGGGGCTGTCCATGGTGGGAATGGTCATGGTGGCCATCACCGCCGGTCTGCCCTTCAAGGGGGCGGTGCGCACAATCGCTGGCGCGGGGGCCGCCGTCGCCCCCCTCGGGTTCGCCCTCACCGGTCACACCAGGACCATGGTCCCGGCCTGGGCGGGGATGGTGGCCGATCTGGCCCACCTGGCCGCGGCCGCCATCTGGCTCGGGGGTTTGGTGGCTCTCATCGGGATCCTGCGTCGTCGACGAGCGGCCGGAGATGTGATCGGGTCCGGTGAGGCGGTGGCCGGGTTCTCCGGTCTGGCCGCCGTTGCGCTCGTGGGTGTGGCCATGAGCGGCGCGGCGATGGCCACAATCGTGGTGGGGGGTCTGGGTCCGCTCACGTCGACCACCTACGGCCGCCTGCTCATGGCCAAGGTGGCGTTGGTGGCGTTGGTGGCCGCGGCCGGGGGCTGGAATCGCCTTCGGCTGGTTCCGGTGTTGGCCCCTGATCCCGACGGCGACGACGCCCCGCCGATTGGTGATCCTCGGTGGCAGACGTTGGCTCGGATTCTGCGGGTAGAGGTGGGCGTCCTCTTGGTGGTGGTCGCGGTGACCGCGGCGCTGGTCAACGTCACCCCGGCCCGGACGGCCTCGGCGACCAGCAATGGATCGGACTCGCGGGGGTCGGCTCCGAGGGGGCCGGTCGAGGCTTCGGCTCCGCTCGGTGATGGATCGGTCGAAGTGGTGATCAGCCCTGGTCGGGCCGGCACCAACCAGGTGGACCTTCGTCTCCTGGCCGGTGACGGTCGACCCGATGATCGCTACCCGGAGGCCAGCGTCGACTTCTCGCTACCGGCCCTTGACGTGGGCCCGATCGAAGGCCAGGTCGAACGGGTGGGGCCGGGCCGGTTCCGGGTGGAGGATGCCGACCTGGCCATCGCCGGGTCGTGGGTCGTTACCGTCACCGTCCAGCCCGACCGGTTCTCCAAGCTGGAGGCCGAGGTGAAGGTTGAGGTAGCTGGCTGAACACAGCCGGCAGCTCGGTCACCGTTCCGAGACCCGACCTCTGGGCGGGCGGCCTGCGGCCGAGGTGACCCCGTCGAGGAAGGCAGTCAGTTCTCCGAGGTCGGTGGTGCTGAAGGAAAGGCCCTCGACGATGTCGGCCATGGTCTCTTGCACCACAGATGTGGCCGTGGTCAACAGCTCGATGCCCGAGTCGGTGATGCCGGCCAGTGCCTGTCGGGCGTCGCGCTCGCTGCGGGTGGTGGCCACGATGCCTCGGGTCTCGAGCGGGGTCAGCGCCCGGGTGACAGCGGACGGGGTGAGTCCGACCTCGCCAGCCAGAGCAACCCGGCTGGCCCGGCCCTGAGGGGAAAGGGAGATGGCCCGCAGCAGCCGGTACTCGGCCACGCTGATCCCGGCGATGGCGCTGAGCCTGCCGTTGAGGAGCTTCTCCACGGTCAGCCAGGCGTCGGCCAGGTGGATCATGAGGCTCTCGCCTTCGGTGGGTTGGTTCCTATCCATGTCCCGAATATAGCTGACTAATACGTGATAACTCACGGAATAATCAGTGATCGCTGCATTGCCTTCCAGGCCGGCGACCGAACTCCGGCGGAAGGCTCGGCCTTCCGCCGGATCGGCTTCGCCGGGAACCTCAGGTGAAGTCGTCTAGGAGGTTGGTGACGAGAGCCGCCACCGGCGAGCGCTCGGATCGGGTGAGGGTCACATGGGCGAACAGGGGATGGCCCCGCAGAGCGTCGATCACCGATGCGATGCCGTCGTGGCGACCGACGCGCAGGTTGTCTCGTTGGGCCACGTCGTGGGTGAGCACCACCCGGCTGCCTTCACCGAGTCGGCTCAGGGCCGTGAGCAGAACCGGTCGCTCGAGGTTCTGGGCCTCGTCGATTATCACGAAGGTGTCGTTGAGACTGCGACCTCGGATGTGGGTCAGTGGGAGAACCTCCAACAGGTCCCGGGCCATCACCTCCTCGACCACCTCGGGCCCGGCGATGGACTCCAACGCGTCGAACACAGCAGCGGCCCAAGGCCCCATCTTCTCCTCCCGGTCGCCGGGCAGGAACCCCAGATCCTGACCACCCACGGCGAACAGCGGACGGAACAGCAAGATCCGCTTGTGGGTGCCGCGCTCGAGCACGGCGTCGAGCCCAGCCGCCAACGCCAGCACGCTCTTGCCGGTACCGGCGTTGCCGCCCAGGCTCACGATCCCCACCGACGGATCCGAGAGGATGTCCAAGGCAATGCGCTGCTCGGCGCTGCGGCCGACCACGTCGAACAGGCTGAGGTCGCCACGCACCAGGTGGATGGCCTTGTCGGCTCGGACCCGACCCAGCGCCGACTGGCTACCGGCATGTAGGGCCACCCCGGCGTTGCACGGGAGGTCACGACCCTCGGGTAGGTCGACCAGACGATCCGCGTACAGGTCGTCGATGTCGTCGGGCTCGACGTCTAGCTCCACGAACCCGGTCCAGGAGGTGTCGGCGGCCTGCTCGTTGCGGTACTCCTCGGCTTGGAGCCCCACGATGCTGGCCTTGAGACGTAGCGGCAGGTCCTTGGTGACGAGGGTGACCACGAGGCCGTCCCGTCCCAGGTTCAGGGCCACGGCCAGGATCCGGTGGTCGTTGTTGTCGGCGGTCATCGACGGTGGCAGGCCATCGGTGGACTGGTGGTTCAACTCGACTCGCACCGTTCCGCCCTCGGCGTTCACCGGGATGGGGTCGGTGATGGAACCGTGGGCAAGGCGCAGACGCTCGAGGTGGCGCAGGGCGTTGCGCGCCGCCCACCCGAGCTCGGGATGGTCGCGCTTGGCTTCGAGCTCCATGAGTACGACCACGGGCAGCACCACCGCGTGCTCGTCGAATCGGGTCAGCGCGCCGGGATCGGCGAGCAGGACCGAGGTGTCGAGCACGTAGGTGTGCGGACGCGCGTCGGGAGAGGTCTGGGAATGGTTCACGGGTACCCCTGGTCGTTGGGCAGCCATCACGGTCCTGTCGTCTCGGCATGGACGATCGGGCAGACGGCTGGGCGGCTGGTCACCGATCGTCATCATTCCCGCGGCGACCGCCTCGTTGGTGGATGCCCTCTGACCTTGGATGGGAGACCATGGACGAGGCGTGGTGCTGGCACCAGACTGGCCGACATGGACCGTCTCTCGTCGCTGGATGCCGAGTTCTTGCACCTCGAAGACGACCAGACCCATCTCCACATCGCCGGGGCCACCGTCTTCGAGGGCCCAGCCCCCACCCTCGAGGAGGTGGGTGATCTGATCCTGGCCAAGATCCACCGGATACCTCGCTACCGCCAGCGGGTGAGGGCGGTGGCCTTCGAGCTGGGTCGGCCGGTGTGGGTCGACGATCCGCAGTTCGACATCGCCAACCACCTTCACCGAACCGCCCTGCCGGCCCCGGGAGACGATGCGGCATTGGACGAACTGATGTCGCAGCTCATGTCTCGACGCCTGGACCGGGACCTGCCGTTGTGGGACGCCTGGCTGGTCGAAGGCCTCGACCAGGGGCGGTGGGCGATGGTGTTCAAGGTCCACCACTGCATGGTCGACGGGGTGGCTGGGGTCGGGCTGTTGGAGGCGTTGTTGGACATCGTTCCCGACCCCGTCGTCCCCGAGCCCGAACCGTGGGTTCCAGAGCCCGAGCCCAGTGCTGGCGAGCTGGTTGCCGATGCCTGGATCGGCTTGGTGGCCGACACCGTGACGCGAGGAGCCAGGGTCGTGGCCGCCGCCACCAGACCGTCCGAAGCGGTGGAGCAGATGGCCAGGACCATGCAAGGAGCGGCCCGCTTCTTGTCACACCTTGGACCCCGAACGGCCCCCTCTTTGGAGGGTTCCATCGGCCCGGATCGGGTCTGGACCCATGTCACCATCGACCTGGCCGAGGTGAAGCGCATCGGTCGAGCCGCAGGTGGAACCGTCAACGACGTGGTCTTGGCCGCGGTCACGTCGGGGTGGAGGACCTACTTGACCCACCGGGGAGACCCGGTGGAGAGCGCGATCCGAACGTTGGTTCCGGTGTCGGTCCGTCATGACGACGGCGTGGGTGTACCCGACAATCGGGTGTCTGCCCTGTTGGTTGAGCTGCCCACCCACCTGGGCGACCCGACAGCTCGACTCGACGCGGTCAAGGCCGAGATGGCTGACCGCAAGGCCTCCCACATGAGCGAGGCCGGCGAATGGATAACCAACGTGGCCGATCTGGTACCCCCCATGTTGGCCGGGTCGGCCAGCCGGCTGGCCATGCGCATGCTCCACGCCGTGCCGCAACGGTCGGTGAACACCGTGGTGACCAACGTGCCCGGACCCCAGTTCCCGCTCTACTGCCTGGGCCGGGAGCTGGTGGAACCTAGGCCGTACGTGCCCATCGCCCACGGGGCGGCGGTGGCCACCGCCATCCTCTCCTACAACGGCAAGTTGGTGGTGGGCATCACCGGCGACCGGGAACGGGCACCCGACATCTCGGTGTTGGCCGAGGGCGTAGCCGCCGGAGTTCACGAGTTGAGCGACTGTTACTGAGCTTGGAGCCTTTGAAAGGCAGACCGCGTCGGGCTGCTGTCCGCCGTGTCTCTCGTTGCGGTCAGCCTTCGATGGTGAGCGAGGGGATCCCGGCCTCGACGGTGATGGTGGCGGGTAGGGCCAACAGGTCCAGCGGATCGCGCGAGGCGATGAGGGTCAGGTCGGTGACGATGGCCACCAGCTCGCCCTTGTGAGGGCCGGCGGCGATGGCCAGCTCCACCCTCGTGGAGTGGGGGGCAGGGCCCTCCTCGGCGTCAACCACCACCGCGTCGTAGGTGCCGTCTTCGAGCATGAGGTGAGCCTAGAGAGGCGACGTGGGGCGGGCATCCCCCAAATGGGTGCTGATCGGGGTGATACTTGACCTCACGAGGCCCGACACAGCAATGTTCGGGCGTTATCCCAACAAACAACCAGGAGGTTGGCAGTGGCCAACATCACCAAGGCTGAGCTCGTCGACCAGGTCGCCGCGCAGGCTGGCACCGACAAGACCACCGCTGCGGCCGTGCTCAAGGGTTTCGAGGAGACGGTCCTGGCTCTCGTCACCAAGGGCGACAAGGTCGTGCTCACCGGTTTCGTGTCCTTCGAGCAGATCGCCAAGGCGGCCACCACCGCTCGTAACCCCCGCACCGGTGAGACCGTGAAGGTCAAGGCCAAGAAGGCCCCCAAGGCCACCCTCGGTGCCACTTTCAAGAAGACCGTGAACAAGGAGATCCCCGCTCCGAAGCTGGCCAAGAAGTAACCAGCACACAATCGGGTTCGATTCGGGGGAGGGCTTGGGCCCTCCCCCGAATCGCGTCCGGGGTCAGGTGGCGCAGGCCAGCGGTGGGGCTGGACTGTTCGCCTTCGTGGGGCGGTCGTGTTTCAGCGGTCGGTGGGCATGTACCGGAAGCACTCTGCCAATGCGGCTCCGGCCCAGGTGCCCCCATCGAGGAGGGCTTGGCGCTGTTCGGCTCGGAACGCGGCCACCGTGGCTGGGACCGCCCCGGCGAGGGTGGCGTCTTGCGCGGACGCGGCCTCGGTCGGTTCGGTGATGAACATGGTGGACTCGTACTGGGAGCGGTGCGATTCCAGGGCCGCGATCCGGGCCAAGAGGTGGTGTTCGTCCACCGGTTCGGCGTGGTCAGCCTCGTCGGCTTCGAACAGCAACAGTGCGGCCGGACGGTGCGGGTCCAGGCCGTGCTCGGGGAAGAAGTGGGGGTCTCGGGCTGCTACCAGGGCGTCGCAGACCAAGAAGCCGGCGGCCCGGTGGTCGGGGTGGAGGCGGTAGCGCTTCCAGGGGTCGTGACCCAACAAGACGTCGGGTCGCAGGTGCCGGATCACTCGGGCCAGCTCGGATCGGGTGACCCGGTCGTTCTCGAGTTCGCCGTCGACGCGACCCAAGAACACGACTTCCCCTGTCGCTCCCAAAGCGGCGGCCGCGGCTCGGGCTTCGGCCTGGCGGGTAGCCACCAGGACCTCGGTGTCGGCCGAAGGGTCCCACGTACCCTTGGACCCGTCGGTGCACACCACCAACGACACCTCACAGCCAGCTTCGGCCCATCGGGCCAGGGTGGCACCGGCCCCGAACTCGACGTCGTCGGGATGGGCCCCCACCGCCAAGGCTCGGGTCGGGATGGCGAGGCCGCTGGTGGCGGGCCGAGGCAACGTCATGGCCGGGTCCTCATCGATGGGTCAGTGGCCGGCGATGGACCGGCGCGTTCCGATGGTCGTCGGCCCGGGACCTGGTAGCGGCGGGATCGAGGCAGCCATGGCCGCGGTGACCGCCTGGCCCGATGGGAGGACGAGATCGTCGGGGGTGTCGACGTCCCAGGCCAACGAGGCGTCGTCGACCACCGTCACCGCTAGGCCCAGGCGGGTGGCCTCGGCCCGATGGCGGTGGAACGAGCCCGGTCCGTAGGCGAACCGGAAACCGCAGTCGGCGGGCAGGGAGATCACATTGGTTCCGTCCGCCCTGCGGTCTGGAACCAAGACCACGCCGCTGTGGACACCGGTGAGGTGTTGCAGGTCGGTGGCCAGCGGAAGATCGGCATGGGCCACCACCACCCGGTTGTATCCCGACTCTGCCGCCCACTCGACGCCGGCCTGGACCGCCCCGTCGAGACCCAACCCCGGTGTCCACCGGACCTCGGCTCCTTGGGTCTGGGCCCAGGTGGCCACGCCGGGGTCGTCGCACACCACCACCACCGGCATGGGACCAGCGGCCCGGATGACGGCCTCGGCCATGGATTGGGCCAGCGCTTCGCGTTCTCGGGGGGTGACCGCGGGAGACAGCCTGGCCTTGGCCGATGCGAACGCCTTCACCGGAATGACGACGGCGCTCTGCACGCACGCCACGCTACCGCCGACTCGCCAGGCCCGACCTCGCCCATCGATCGTCCACCCGGTTCTATGGTTCGACCATGGAGATAGCGGTCTCAATCATCGGTGCGGGGTCGTGGGGAACCACGGTGGCGGCGCTGGCCAGTCGGAACACCCCCACCTTGTTGTGGTCGAGAAGGTCGGCGCTGGCCGAGCAGATCGATCGGGACCACGAGAACGGCGACTACCTCCCCGGGTTCCGCCTACCCGACCAGCTTCGGGCCACCGACGACCTGGAGCGGGCCGTGCGCTGTGCCGACCTGTTGGTGATGGGAGTTCCCTCCCACGGGTTCCGGTCCTCCCTAGAGGCGGTCAAGCCGTTCCTGCGACCCTGGGTCCCGGTGATCTCGCTGAGCAAGGGCCTCGAGGTGGGTACCCGGTTGCGGATGAGTCAACTGGTCGAGGAAGTCCTTCCCGGCCATCCCGTGGGGGTGCTCACCGGGCCGAACCTGGCCAAGGAGATCCTGGCTGGCCACGCTGCGGCCAGCGTCATCGCCATGGAGGACGACAACATCGCCCGTGCCCTCCAGGTCCTCTTCCAGGCCGACCTGTTCCGGGTGTACACCAACGAGGATGTGGTCGGTAGCGAACTGGGTGGTGTGCTCAAGAACGTGATCGCCATCGCCGCGGGCATGGCCGATGGGCTGGGTGCCGGCGACAACACCCGCGCCGCGGTGATCACCCGGGGCCTGGCCGAGATGAGCAGGCTGGGTGTGGCCCTGGGCGGCCAGGCCGTCACGTTCGCCGGCTTGGCTGGCATGGGGGACCTGGTGGCCACCTGCATCAGCCCGCAGAGCCGTAACCGCCATGTCGGGGAGTGCCTCGGACGGGGGCAGACGATCGACGAGATCATCGCGGCCATGAACATGGTGGCCGAGGGGGTCAAGACATCGAACGTGGTCATGGAGATCGCCGCAGAGCTCGGAATAGACATGCCGATAGCGGCCGAGGTGCAGGCGGTGTGCCATCACGGACGCCCGGCTGCTGAGGCATACGCCGGCCTGCTTCGTCGGGGATCGCGCCGTGAGGTGGACGGGGGAGGCCGGGCCGGATAGACCCGCCGGATCATGTTTCGCCGTTCGTCGTCCCGCACCGCCTCCTCGACCCCGTCGCCACCCGCTTCGTCCCCATCGGTGGCTGACGGTTCGGAAGCAGGTAGTGGTCTCCACCGTGGCTCGGATCCCGGCTCGCTGGTCACCGAACTGCGCGACGCCGGCTGGGTCCTGCCGAGGGGGGTGAGGAGGCGCCGAGAGCTCGACGAGGTCGGCTCGAGGGGTGCTGAGCCGGTTGCGGGAGTACGGCCGGGTCGAGTGGAGTGGAGCCTGGTGGGCACGGTGTCCTCGCCGGTGGCCACACCAGTCGACGGAGCCGGTCTGGTGGTCGGTGAGGGTTGGAGCCTGGATTGGTGGATCGGCGCCGATGACCGGTGGCGCATCCCCGCCCGTGAGGGGTCGATCCGCCAGTTCCTGTTGGGCGACGCCCCGGTGGTGGAGACCCTCATGCGAGTTCCGGGAGGGGAGGCGGTGCATCGGGCCTATGGGGTGCGTTCGCCCCGCCCGGTGGGCGACGAGTGGGTAGTTGCCGAGGTCGAGAACCGCACCGCCATCCCGTTCGCCACCGTAGTGGTGATCCGTCCATTCGTGGCTGACGGGGTCGGTTCGGTTCGTGAGATCACCATCGAACCTGTCGGCGGTGGGCGGGGCCGCGATGTGGCCCACATGGTCCGGGTGGATGGTCGGCCCGCGGTGGTGCTTCCCCGGCGCCCGGCCCGGGTGGCGGTGGGTGACCGAGCCGGCGGCGACGTGGTCGACCAGGTTCTCTCGGGGGCGGCTGGTACCGAACTGCTCACGGCCTCGTGCCCGCAGGGCCTGGCCACCATGGCCCTGGTGTTCCCGACGCCTCACACCGCGGTCTTGCGGGCGGTGGTACCGGTGGGTGAGACGGGGACCGGTCCGCTCGACTACCCCCAGGTCCTACCCGATGCCGCCACCGTCGCTTCGGGCTGGGAGGTCCACCGCCGCGGGCCCCGCCTAGAGGTACCCGACCACCACCTGGCAGCAGCCCTCACCCATGCCCGAGCCCACGTGCAGTTGGCCCACGACGGGGAGTCGGTGCGCCGCGACGGCCACCTCAGCTCGGACATGGAGTTGGGGGCGACCGAGGTGATCCTCGCCGCGCTGGACCTCATGGACCGTCCCTCCGACGTCGGGGTTGTGGTGGCTCGGTGGGTGGACCGGCTGGCTTCGGCGTCGGTGGAAGCCGACGCCCTCGTGCTGTCGGTGGTGTCGCGCCACTGGCTCTTGCACCGGGTGGACGAGTTGTTGGATTGGATGTTGCCCGAGGTGTCCGCCGCGGTGGAGCGGTTGGCTCGGGCGAACAAGCGTGGTCAGCTCTCCGATCCGGTGCTGCGATGGCGGGTGAGTACGAGCCTGGGTCAGGCCGCCAACATGTTGGATCGCTGTGGCCAGCGGGAGGCTGCTGCTGCGGTGGGGGCGTTGGAGTCCAAGGTGAGGCACGGTGCCGTGGCCCCCACCGAAGCCGGGACCGAAGCCGACGCGGTCGATCGGGTGCTCGCCGCGCGTGGTCCCGCTCTGGATGCGGTGGTGTCCGAGGCCGGGCCGCTGACGGCATGGGAGGGCCCCGCTCCTGGTTCGGGAACCAGGAGGATCGGTCATGACCTGGCCGCGTCGGCGGCGCTCATCACCGCACTGCGCCACCAGATGGTCACCGAGACCGACTCGGGTCTGGATCTACTTCCCGTCCATCCCGACAACTGGTATGGCGGCGGCGTGGAGGTTCACGACCTGCCCACCGAGTGGGGGCGGATCTCCTATGGCGTCCGTTGGCACGGCATCCGCCCCGCCCTGTTGTGGCACCTGGAACCCCACGATGGTGTGGGTCCCGTCGTCATCACCGCGTCGGGGCTGGACCGGACGTGGACCACTACCGAGTTGAAGGGCGATGCTTTGCTCGGTGACGTGTTGCCACCCGGCGGTCTCAAGTCGCTGACCATCGTGGCCGAGCACCCCGACATCGACCCGGTGATGCGCCGCCCCGGATCAGATCCGGGCCCGTCGACGGGTCCCACCGTTCCCGAGGGCGGGTCGTTCTCGTGACCGAACCAGGCGGGATGGACCAGGGGGAGGTACCTCCCGAGACGGGAGTGCCTCCCGAGACGGGAGTGCCTCCCGAGACGGGAGTGCCTCCCGAGACGGGAGTGCTTCCCGAGACGGGAGTGCTTCCCGAGACGGGAGTGCTTCCCGAGACGGGAACACGGGCCGAGTTGTTGCGGTTCTACGGGGTGGACGAGGCAGCCATTGCCGCCGCCGACCAGAACCACCACCTCACCTTGTTGTTGATGGACACGGTCGCTCGCCCCGAGGGCGCCGACTACGACCTCGACGACGTGGCCGCCGCTACCGGCCTGGCTCCGGAGCTGATCACCCGGATGTGGCGGTCCCTCGGCCTCACCGTGCCCAGGGTGGGGGACCGGGCCTTCAACGACTCCGACGTAGCTCTCCTCACCGTCATCGGTCAGCTCATGGAGAGCGACGTGATCGATCACGACCTGACGCTCCAGATGGCGCGGGTGGTGGGTTCATCCATGTCCAGGGTGGCCAATGCCGTGGTCGACGCCGTGGACCCGGGTGACGACCTCAGGGACGGACATGTGGAGGAGCCCGAGACGTCAGCGGGCGACGGTCTCGATATCGAAACCACGGGCGGTGACGACCGCGGGGACGGGGAGACCGAGCCCGTCGCCGAGTCACAGCCCGTGGCTGCACCGCGAGGAGAAGCGTTCGCGGCGGTGGCCCCGGTCCTGGTGCCCAACCTGATCGAGATCATGGGGCTGGTGTGGCGCCGTCACCTTCAGGACGCGGCCCGGGCTCGGATGGCCCGCGAGCAGGCCGCCACCGACCCGTCGCACATGGTGGTCGGCTTTGCCGATCTGGTCGGGTTCACGGCCCTGAGCCAACAACTCGGTCCCCACGAACTGGCCGAGGTGGTGGAGCGGTTCGAGACCCGCGCCTATGACACGGTGGGCCGGTTGGGGGGCCGGGTGGTGAAGATGATCGGTGACGAGGTCCTGTTCGCCGTCCCGCATGAACGGGCCGCGGCCGAGATCGCCCTGTCACTGGCCGAGGGTTACGCCGCCGATGACGAGCTGCCCGATGTGCGGGTGGGGCTGGCATCGGGCCCGGTTCTCCAGCGGGAGGCCGACGTGTTCGGGCCGGTGGTGAACATGGCCGGACGACTCGTGACCTTGGCCTTTCCGGCCACGGTGGTGTGCACGGCCGACGTGCGTGACGCTCTGGAAGGGGACGTCGAGTTCTCGTGGCGAGACATCGGCAACCGCAAGGTCAAAGACATCGGCCGCATTCCGCTCTATGTCTTGAGGCGGGCCGATGCCGTCGAAGAGCCTCGCTCCAGCCGAGAGCGGGCCGGTGCCCGCTGGGCCGAACGCCAAGAGGCCCGATTGGCCGAGATGGATGCCCGCCGCTCCCAGCGCCGCCGCTGACTGGCCTCTGTCAGCGAGGCGCCTTGGGCTCTGTGCGGCCACCTGTGGTGTTCGACTGTCCGACGAGCCGAAGCAGCAGGACTGGGCGGGGGCACGGGGGCAGAGCCCTTTGTGGCGGAGCCCCCGACCTGCGGAGATCGGCTTTGCCGGTTGCAGCAGCGAAGACGTCGGCCGTCAGGCCGGCCATCGAACTCTGTCGGAAGGCTCTGCCTTCCGACGGACCAGGATGTTTAGGCCACGATCTGGACTGGGGTTCCGGTGGGTGCGAGCCAGGCCAGGCGGGCTATGGCGTCGTTGGTCATACGGACACAACCGTTGCTGACCGGCTGGCCCATCAGTTCGGGTCGGTTGGTGCCATGGAGGGCGATCTGGCCGTTTCCGCCCTGGAAGCTCTTCAGTTCCTCGCTGAAGCCGCTGACGCTCACCTGGTGGGAACCGTAGGAGCCGGTGGTGTTGGCCAGCTCGACGATGCCGTCGACGAAGAAGTTGCCGAGCGGTGTCGGGGTGCGGTCCTTGCCGACGGCGACCGGCTCCTGCAACAGGATCTCGTCGCCGTTGAACACGGTGACCCGGCGGGCTCCGACCTCGACCAGCACGTGGTTGGGAACGTGGCGCAGCGTCACCTGGTCACGCTTGATCCAGGCTTCCAGGCCGTTGGGGCGAGACGAAACCCGCACCTTGAGGTACTCGGGGCCTTCCTCCAGCACCTGGAACACCACGGCCAGGCCCTCATGGGTGGGGTTGTCCAGCCACGGACGGTCGGCCAAGGCCACACCCGGTTCGCTGTAGAGGTCGACCACCGGCCCGGCGGCGTCGGCCACCAAGAAGCCCTCTTCGGTGGGCTTGGTGGTGGTGGTAGGACGGGGCTGGGTGGTGGTGGTTGGGGCGGCCGCGGGTTCGGGCTCGGAATCTCGATCCATGAGGAAGATCCCGGCCCCGATCAGCAGTACCAGTACGGCACCGACCACGGGTAGAGCACGAATGGAAGGGCGTTGCACGGTGCACGACGATACCGCCGCCACCCCCTCGGTCCCATGTCAGCGATGGTCGAGGGCCAACGTCACGATCTGGTGTGGTCTCAGGTTTACCGCTTCGTCGAAGGGCTGGCCGAGGGGGCGGCCCCGCAGGTCGGTGACCTGGCCTCGGCGCCCGGCCACGGTTGCCACCGTCTCCTGGTCGGTCGGGTTGAACAGGCGAAGCTCCACGAGGCCGTCGGGTCGGAGGGTGAGGGCCGATAGCTCAGCCCCCGACACGGTGAATGACCGCTCCGAGCAGTCGGGGTCACCCCAGCCGGCTCCGGGCCGGCGGGCGGTGAGGATGGGGGTGAACGCCTCTTCGACCACGTCGTAGGGGTTGCGGCCCGAGGTGTGCAGAACGAGGTCGGCGCCGAAGGGGCCTGGCAACTGGGCGGCGGGGGTGGGGGTGGGCGGTCCCGCGGGCAGTGCCCGGGTGGCCATCGAATCTTGGGAGATGACCCCGACCGACCGCAGCAGGGTCACGGCCAGGTAGCTCTGATCGAGTACCTCATACTCAGGGAGCCCGTCGTGGGCCACCACCAGGCCGCCAGCCTCTACGAATCCCCGGCTCGGGAAGGTGGGTAGACCGGCCTCGTTGGGGCCGCCTTCGGCGGTGAGGCCTCGGGACACGGTGGTGAAGGCGCAACCCGCCCGTGACCCGGTCGCGGGCTGCGGGAGCGGGAAGTGGATCCTAAGGCGGTGGTCTCGGCATCGGTTGTCGAGCTCGACTCGGATCCGGACCAGGTCCTCTCCGGCCCGCACCTCGATGATCGTCTGGATGTCCACCGTGGTCCGTCCGGCCCGGTTTCCGTAGGCGACGTGGGTGGGCCAGGTGAAGCGTCGGGTGATCTCGATGCGGCCCCGAACCGGCCCGGCCTCGGCCACGACGACGTCAACCGCGTCCGGTCTGGTGAGCGTGGCTCCGTCGGGGGTCGGGCACCAGTTGTACGTGTCGCCGGCATCACCTTCGTCGGCCAGAACCCCGAACCCGCCCAGACCGTTGACCGAGAACGTGCCGTTCGACTGGTCCACCTCGACGGTCACCAACCCGTTGGTGAGGCCCCCGGCGTGAGGACGAACGGCATGGTCCCCGAGGGGGGCAGGGGCCAACCCCCGCCAACCGTGGCCGGGTACCACCGGGGTACGTACGAGGACCTCTTGTGTTGGTCCTCGCCGGACCGTCTCCACGGTCACGACCGCGTCGGGGTCCCGGGCGATGGCCTCCAGTTGTCGGCGCAGCTCGCGGGCGTCGATCTGGTCGGGGCCACGATCGGAGTGGAGTCGGGCTGTCCACCGGGTTGGGGTGTGATCACCGGTCGGGGTGTGATCGCCGGTCGAGGCCCGGCCGGCTCGGACGAGGTCGGTGGACCGGTCGTCGGGAACGATCTCGACGCGGCTCACCCGGGGGTCATCGAGGGCGGCTCGCATGACCACCGCCACTGCCTGGGCGCCGGCCAGGGCGGGCCCACGGTGAACGGCAGGTCGCACCGAGATCTGCTGGGTGTCGGGAGGTGCCACCTCCCCGGCCACCACCGCGGCCACGATGCCGGATCGATCCGACGCGCTCGGATTGACGGCGATGTGGTCCTGGCCCGATGTGGCCAAGGCCCTGATCAGGGCCCGGTCGGTGAGCGCTTCGGCTACCCGGGTGGCCTCGGCGTACCGGTGGAGTACTGCCTGGTTCACCTCGTCGGCCGAGCATCCACAGATCGAGTCGTGGGCGGCGTTGCGGATCATCTCCTTCCACGCGCTGGCCAGGAACTCGTTGGGCCACTCCTCGGCCGGCATCCAACACGTCAGCAATGGCTCGGCCACGCGCTCCAGCGCCCGCTCGGCCCGGGCCGCGGCCTGCTTCACATCGGTGCGACACGAGGCCACGCCCATCAACAGGTTGGACCGGGCTCCGGAGCGGAGCTCGCCTGACCAGGTGGGTAGGTCCTGGACCGGAGCAGCCCGGAGGTGTTCGGCCAGCGAAGCGATCACGAAGCGGTCCCCGTCGGGGCTGGCGGCCTCGGCCTCGGTAAGAACACCGGGAAGCCGGGGGTCGGGGAGCTGGTGGTCGGTCCCGTTCATCCACAAAACGTCGTCGCCGACCCACGGGCCGTGCGCGACCCGGAACGCTTCTACCTGGTGGACCAGTCCAGATCCGGTGGCGGGGAGCCGGGCTCCGTTGCCGTAGCCATCGGGCAGGTACTCGGCCCGGACTCGGGTGCCGTCGGGTGCTTCCCACCAGAAGGCGGGGGCGGCCAGTGTCGAGGGCACCCCTCGCCACACCACGGCGTGGTCGAATCCGAAGCCAGCCAGTATCTGGGGCATCTGGGCGACGTGTCCGAACATGTCGGGCAGGTAGCCCACGGCCATGGAGCCGCCCATGGCTTCGGCTCGCTCCAGTCCCAGGCGAAGGTTGCGGATGTGGGTCTCGCCCGAGACCAAGAACTCGTCGGGCAGCGTGTACCACGGGCCCATGGTGAGCCGCCCGGCCCGGTTGAGCCGGGTCAGACGTTCGGCTTCGGTCGGGCGGATCTCCAGGTAGTCGTCGATGACGGCCATCTGGCCGTCGAGCTGGAAGTGCCGGTAGGTCGGGTCCGAGTCGAGGGTGGCGAGCAGGCCGTCGAGCAGTTCGACGAGCTGCATCCGAAACACCGGGAACGGCTTGTACCACTCCCGGTCCCAGTGGGTGTGGGGGACGACGTGGACCGTGCGTGCCATGGCCGCAGGCTAGGTCCCTGCCCGGTGACGGCGGTTCTCTGGCACGATCGGGTGATGCGAGTGGCTTTCGGGACCGACGAGTCCAACGAGGTGACAGAAGCGGTTCTGGCCGTGTTGGCCGACGATGGCCATGAGGTGGTGGATCCGTTCGAGGATCGGTGGCCCGATGTCGGTCAGCGGGTTGGTCGGGTGGTGGCGTCGGGGGCGGCCGACGTCGGGGTGGTGTGCTGTTGGACGGGGACCGGCGTTTCGATCGCGGCCAACAAGGTGCCGGGCATCAGGGCCGCCCTTTGTACCGATGCCGATACCGCCCGGGGAGCGAGACGTTGGAACGATGCCAACGTGTTGGCCCTTGGCCTGCGTCTCACCTCGGTAGCGGTGGCCCGAGAGATTGTGGCTGCCTTCTTGGCCACCGGAGAGGTGGATCCCGACGAACGTTCCAACATCGATCGCCTGGAGTGACGCCCTAGCCTGATCGCCCTGGCCCGACCGTCCTGGGTCATCGGGCGGTAGGTTTTCGCCATGCCCAAGTTCGTGATGCTCTCCACCCTCGGACCCGATGGTTATGCCCGCTTGCGTGACAGCCCTGAGCGGCTCAAAGAGGTGAACGCGGATGTCGAGAGCATGGGTGTCAAGGTCTTGAGTCAGTACGCCCTGCTCGGCCAGTACGACTTCATCACCGTGCTCGACGCTCCCGACGAGCGGGCCGTAGCCCGGGTGGCCACCACGTTGTCGGCGAGGGGCACGCTCAAGACCCTCACCCTCACCGCCATCGAGGTAGACGATTACGTCGCCATCCTGGGCGGGGGCACCGGGTCCTGACCCTGGCTCCGCCGAAACGCAGATCCTTCCCGCGCGGAGCGTGGCGGTTCAGACCCACCACATGGAGTTCTTGCGTTCCCGGCGGACGTCGTTGGCCGGGAACTCGGTGGGTAGGACCTCGTTGTCGTGGCGGCGCCGAAGCCGGTAGCCGGTGGCGGTCACGGCCATGATCACGAATCCGTTGCTCCACGAGTCGTCGAAGTTGTTGCGAACCTCGACGCGGACGCCTTCGAGCAGACCGGGGCGACCGGTGGATCGCGGCTCGGGTGCTGGTTCGGGCACGCCAGAACTGTACGACCTGTGAGGAAGGTGCCTAGCACCGGCGGCATCGGCCTGGAGTTCGCCGTAAGGCAGAGCCTTCCGGCGAACCAGGATTAGCGTTCGGGTTCGTGGCTACCGCCTCTGCTCCGGTTTTGCGAAAGTCGTTGAAGCGACGGGTCCCGGGTTTGGCGGTGGAGCGTGAGCTCTGGGCGGCCGGTCACGAGGTGGTGGTCGGCGTCGACGAGGTGGGGCGGGGGGCGTGGGCCGGGCCGCTGACCATCGGGGCGGTGGTGTTGCCCCGAGATCGCAGGGTCAACAAGGTTCGTGACTCCAAGGCGCTCACCGAGCCCGAGCGTGAGGCCTTGTTCGACCGGCTGGCCGACTGGTGCGTGGCATGGTCGGTTGGTCACGTCAGTGCCACCGAATGTGACGAGTTGGGCATGTCCGAGGCCCAGCGGCTGGCGGCCAGGAGGGCGTTGGATGGGCTGGGCATGGTGCCCGATCAGGTGTTGATCGATGGCAAGTGGGACTTCGTGGGTGGCGGATCTACGCGGATGATCGTCAAGGGCGATGCGACGTGTCTGTCCATCTCCACCGCTTCGATCCTGGCCAAGGTGACCAGGGATCGGATCATGCGGGCCGAGGACGAGGAGTTCCCGGCCTATGACTTCGCCTGGAACAAGGGCTACCCGTGTCCCCGGCACCGCCAGGCCCTGCGGGGGGTGGGGCCATCGGCGTTGCACCGGCGGAGCTGGTCGTTCATGGACGACATCCCCTGGACCGGAGCGGTCCGTTACGTCCGTCCCGAACCGCAGGGAACACTGTTCTGACCCTGCCGGTTCGGCTTCCCGGCGTCGGTCAGAACAGGCCGAGTTGGAGGCCTCCGCCCAGTTCGGTGAGGGGGATCCACTGCTCGCCGCCTCGAGGGCCGATCACTCGAACCTCGATCTGCTCCACCGGTATGGCCCGGGCTCGGCCCCGTTCGTCTCGCAACCCCACCGATCCGTCGGTCTCGCGGCGTAGTACCACGCCCTCTCGGAACCGTCGATCGGACCGTCCGACGTAGCGAACGATCTGGCCGATCTCCAGGCCCAGTTCGGCCAGGCCGTCGTCGATCGGACGAGTACGGCGGGTCACGGCTCGGGCGGGTCGAGCCCGGGTTGGCCCAGGATCCGGGCCTGTAGGCGCCTCATGCCCGCCAACCACCGATCGGGGTCGGTGGCCCGCCGTTGATAGAAGGTGGCGACCTCGGGGTGGGGGAGAATAAGGAACTGCTCCTGGCGCAGGCCCTCCACCACCGCGTCGGCGACCTGATCCGGTTCCATCAACCCGTGGGCCACCACTGTCTGGACCGAGGTGTGGCCCATGGCCTTGGCCAGCAGGTCGGTTTTCACCCCTTGGGGGCACAGGCAGGAGACGGTGAGACCCTGGTCCCCGTAGGTGATGGCCAACCACTCGGCCACGGCCACGGCGGCGTGCTTGGTGACCGAGTAGGGGAGGTCCCCGATCTGGCTGAGCAGGCCGGCGGCCGATGCCGTGATCAACAGGTGGCCGTGTCCTCGCTCGATCACGGTGGGGAGCAGGGCCCGGGCGGCGTGGATGTGGGCGGCGACGTTGATCCGCCAGATCTGGTCCCACTGCTCGGCGGTGGCGTCCAGCCCGGCTCCGGACCCGATGCCGGCGTTGGATACGTAGAGGTCGATCGGGCCGAGCTCGGCTTGGATCTGGGAGATCACCCCGGTCACGGCCGCTTCATCGGACAGGTCGGCGGCGTAGGCCCGGGCGGTGGGTCCCAGGTTGGTGGCGGCAGCCTCCAGTTCAGGCGAGTCCAGGTCGACCACCGCTATGGCGCCGGCCCGGTTGGCCACCGCGGCCTGGGCGATCGCCAGACCGATCCCTCTCGCTCCACCGGTGACCACGACCACCCGGTCCTCGAGCTCCATGACCGGCACCCTACCCAGGCGTGGCTGCGCGGGGGTCCCAGTTGGGATCCTCCGATCGAACTTGGGTCGTGCTCGATTCTCTGGTCACCCAGGCGAATCGGGTACCTGGTACGGCCACCATCGCTGTTCGGCTGTCCGATGAGCTGAAGCGACTGGACTGGGCGGGGGTTCGGGGGCAGAGCCCCTTGTGGCGGAGCCCCCGACCTGCGGAGATCGGCTCTGCCGGGCGCAGCAGCGAAGACGTCGGCCGGAAGGCCGGCGACCGAACTCCACCGAAAGGCTCTGCCTTTCGGTGGATCTACGTTCAGGACCCGAGCGGATAGGTCCAGTCGTCGTCGCTGCGAGGGTGATCAGACCGAGGCTTCGCCTCGGTTTAGCCATGCCGTGTTTATGGGTCGGCTCGCCTGTCGGCTCGCCTCCTTAGGCTCGGGCGGCGGCGCGGAGCGTGTTGGTGAGGACCTGGGTGCGGTCTCCACCCCAGGGGAGGGGCATGAGCACGGGTACGTCGACGCCGGCCGCCACGTAGTCACGCACGGTCTGGGTCACCAGATCTTCTGATCCCATCACGTCGATGGCGCCGCACATTCGGTCTGACACCGCGGCCAAGGCGCCATCGCGGTCGCCAGCGCGGTGTCGGTCTCGAATCTCGGCCACCTCGTCGTTGAACCCGGCCCGGATGAAGTTGGCGGCGTAGGAATCGACCACGGCGTAGGAGAACAGGTCTCGTCGGGCTTTGTCGAGGGCCTGATCGCGGTCTCCGACCCCGGCATGGATGTAGGCGTAGATCTCGGCGGGGCCGCCGGCGCGCACCTGTTCCACCGACCAGGCCACGTGGGAGGCGGGGAGGTAGTTGAGGAGCACGCCGTCGGCCACCTCGCCGGCCAGGCGCAACATGGCCGGGTTGAGGGCACCGATGACGATCTTGGGCTTGCGGTCGCCCAGCTTCATGCCGAGGCGAAAGCCCCGGACCCGGTAGAAGTCGCCGTCCCAGTCGACCTTCTCGCCTGACAGACAGGCACGGACCAGGGCCACGTACTCCCGGACCCGGGCCAGGGGGCGCTCGCCGTAGTCGACGCCGTGCCAGCGGCCGGTAACCACCGGTGAGGAGATGCCGATGCCGAGGCACACATCCACGTCGGGGTGCAGAGCCTGGAGGGTGGCGGCCCCCATGGCCGCCACCATCGGGGTGCGGATCTGGAGGGCGAGCACTCCGGTGCCTAGCCCGAGCCCGGGAGCGGCCGCACCGGCAGCGGCCAGCACCGAGAAGGCCTCGGGGCCGGTGGTCTCAGCCGTCCAGAACGATCGGTAGCCGAGGTCGGCGGCGTGGCGGGCCGTCTCCACTGCGGTGGCCGGCCCGAGGGGCATGAGGCTGGCGAAGGTGACGCCGAGGCGGGGGTGGGTCATGGCCGAGAACCTACGCCCTGGCCCCGCACCATGACCGTGTGGGCCAAATGCGCCACCGATCTGTCACCGGGGGCCGGTAAGGTGGTGACGTGACCGACACCGAAACGTCTGAGACCGTGATCGCCGAAGCCATGGCCGTGATCGACCGGGCTCTCGGCACCTTCCAGCACCGCGAGCTGGTCTCCTCCGATGAGGTCTCAGACCTCCTCTTGGACATCCGCTTGCTCCTGGTGACCGCGGCCACTCCGCTGGTCACCGACGACCTGGTGGTAGACGACATCCCGGTTCCGTCCGGCGTCTGACCCCACGGGCCTTATCAGGCCCCCAGAGCGAACAGCTCCTGGAACGATTCCTGGATTGCTGTCGCCAACTCTTCGGGGTGTTCCACCGCCGCGGTGTCCACGTGGAGACCGATGTCCAGCCGGCCTCGATAGCTCATGGTGGTCAGGTTCCAGGCCGTTCCCATGATGGGGCCGATCGGGTAGTTGTGCTCCATCTTGGCGCCCGCGATGTAGAGGTCGAAGGGGGCTGCCTTCACGTTGGAGGTGGTGAAGTCGACGGTGGTGACCTGTTGGCGGGCCAGGCGCACCAGCACCGGGCGGGGTACGACCTTGGCCAAGCCGGCCAGCGACGACATGAACCCCAGGGTCTTCTCGGTCTTGGTGACGGTTAGCCGTTGGTGGGTTTCGCGGAACCGGTCTGTCGGATCGGCGTCGAGGGGCACCATGACCCGCGTCGGTGAGAAGGCGTTGCCGGCCATCGTGCGCCCCGAACGGGTGCTCACCGGCATGGTCATGCGTAGCTCGGCGGTGTCGTGGCCGTGGGTGCGGTGATAGCGGCCCGCCCCACCGGCGGCGGCAGCCACGAACACATCGTTGACACTGCCATCCAGAGCGCGGGCACACTGCTTGACCTCTTCCAGGGAGACGTCGAACACCACCAGCGCCCGTTGCAGGGAGCGCTCGGTCCAAAGCGGTGAGCGGAACGACCCGGTTACGCCGTATTGGCGGATCAGGGAGCGGATGGTGGCGGCCGACTCGGCCGGTAGGCCGGCCAGGGTGGAAGCGAGCTGGGTTGGGTGGCGCACGCTGGAGGTGAGCGAGCCGGCTAGCGACCCAGCCCGGCCTTGGAACTGGCGTACGGCCTGGTCGGCGTTGCGTAGCAGGGCGGTGGCCAGGGCCGGCGGGCCCCATTGGGGCGTCTGGGCTGGGGGCCCTTCGTCGACGGGGGGCGGGGGCGGGGCATCTCGCTCCAGGTCGATGAACTCGACCGACATGCGGATGCCGCCGTTGCCGTCGGTGATGGTGTGGTGCAGCTTTTGGACCATCGCCGCCCGACCGTCGGGCAGGCCGTCGATCACGGTGAACTCCCATAGGGGACGGTTCGGGTCCAGTGGGGCTAGGGCCAGGTCGGCGGCCAGAGCCAGAACATCGGAGTCTTGGGAACCGGGGGGGAGGGTCACCCAGCGGAGGTGGTGGTCGAGGTCGAAATCCGGGTCGTCGATCCAATTGGGGGTGAGCGGGCCCAGGCCGGGCTGGACCTTGCGGCGGAGGCGGGGGACCACCCGACTCGCTCGCCACATCCTTTGCCGGAGGCGGTCGTGGTCGGGGGCCCGGTCGAAAAAGCTGATGTTGGCGAAGTTGGAGGACAGGAACGGGTCTGATTCCAGGGTCCACATCAGCGACTCCAGGTCGCTCATCGGTTCGCTGGTTCCGCCGTCGTTCCCCTCGGTGCTCACGATGGGGACCCTAGATCGTCGAGACCTGGTCGATCGGTGGATCCAGGCTTAGGAGGCGAGCCATCAGGCGAGCCGACCCATAAATACGGCATGGCTAAACCGAGGCGAAGCCTCGGTCTGATCAACCTCACAGCGACGACGACTGGACCTATCCGCTCGGGTCCTTAGCCTGGATCCGCCGAAAGGCAGAGCCTTCCGGCGGAGTTCGGTCGCCGGCCTGACGGCCGAGTCTTCGCTGCTACGAACGGCAAAGCCGATCTCCGCAGGTCGGGGGCTCCGCCACAAAGGGCTCTGCCCCCGAACCCCCGCCCAGTCCTCCCGCTCCATCTCGTCGGACAGTAGAACATCAACGGTGGCTGACCAAAGAAGCGGATTCGTCTGGGTGACCAGGGTCAATCGAGCAGAAGCCAAATCCGATCGGTGGATCCAGGTTTAGTGGCGGGGGAGAGGCCACGCCCGGACCGCGATGCGGGCGAAGGCGGCGCCCAGCACCGCTCCGGCGATCACGTCGGAAGCGTGGTGGATCTTGACGTGGACCCTGCTGGTGGCGACCACGGCGGCCACGGCGTAGTAGAGGGGCTTCAGCGCTGGGTCATGGTGGCTGAGCACCCCTGCCGCGGTGAACGCCGAGCTGGCATGCCCGCTGGGAAAGCTGGAAGTGAGTGGCTGGCGGAGGTGGTGGGGGCGGGGTTCGGTGGTTTGTGGTCGAGGACGTTTGACCAGCCGCTTGATTCCCTGGTTGACCACCACCGACTCCACCAACAGCACCGCGGCCAGCCGGATGGTGGCATCGGCGTCGCGATCGGAGCGAAGACCTTGGGCCGCGCCGATGAAGTGCCAGATCAGGCTGAAATCTCCCAGCTCAGAGGCCAGGTAGAACATCTTGTCGACCTGGGGGTGGCCGCGCAGGATCTGACCCCAGACATGATCCACGGCTTCGTCGAAGCGGTCTACCGACCCCCACAGGCCGGCGCTCGGATCTGTGCCCCGGTCTGCGCCCGGGTCTGTTCTGGTCACGAGGCCATGCTCACGGCCGAGGTCACCAGGGAGATGTCTCCCCCCTGGCTGGGGCAGTAGGCCTGGAACGAGCACCAGTTGCACAGCGGCCCAGGGCGAGGTCGGAAGTCTTCTCGCTGGCAGGCGGTCTCCACCGCCTGCCAGATGGCCCCAACTTTGGTGCGCAGGGCCCGGGTGGCCTGATCGGTGGGTTGGGTGGTGAGCGCGGTGCCGTCTCCCAGATATAGGAGCTGGACCTTGGCCGGCAGGACCCCGAAGAGCTCCTGGCACAAAAGGGCGTAGAAGTTGACCCCACCCAGGCGCCCCTGGGCGTAGGCCGCTCCCGGGGCCCGCCCGGTCTTGTAATCGGTGACCACCATGTTGCCGTCGGCATCTAGTTCCAGCCGATCGATGATCCCCCGAAGGCGTAGACCCCCGACCCTGGCCTCCAACATCAACTCCAATCCGATGGGATGGATGGCGGTGGGATCCTCGAGGGTGAAGTAGGTGTCGATCAGACTGCCGGCCTCGGTGAAGAAGGACTGCTCGGCGTCGGCGTCCAGATCGAGGCCGAGGAACTCCGGGTCGGTGCGGATCTCGGCGATGGCCCGGTCCAGGTCCTGGTCGGCGTTGGCTCGGGTCCGCTCGGTGGGCTCACGCTCGAACAGGTGCTCGAGGGCCAGGTGCACCAGGGTGCCTCGGGTGGCCGCCACCGACGGGGCTTCGGGCAGGCGGTCTATGGCCGAGAAGCGGAAGGCTAGGGCACAGTCCTTGAACGAGGACACCTTGGAAGGAGAGAGGGTCTCGGGTGGGACGAGGGCCATGGTTCCAACCTAACCACTGTCGGTGACAGCCAAGCGGGGCCGCCCCGCTGGGGCGCGTCGGGAGCGCACACGCCCTCGGTGCCGGACCGCAGGTAGCACCTACAATCGTCGGGCGGTTCCTCCCGTTCCCATGGAGAGCACTTGTCGTCCACCTTCGACATAGACGATGCCCCGGCCGAGCCGGTAGATGGGCGCACGGCCCGGGCCGTGCGCACCAGAGGGGCGATCGTGGATGCCACGCTGGCCTTGCTGGCCAGCGGAGATGTCCGCCCCAGCGCTCCGCGCATCGCCGAGAAGGCTGAGGTGTCGGTCCGGTCGGTGTTCCAGCACTTCGACGATCTCGAAACCCTCTACGCCGCGGTGGGAGCCCGGGTCACCGAACAGCTCGCCGAACTGGTCCGCCCCGTCGACATGGCGCTCGGACCGGCCGAGAGGGTGGTGGCGTTCTGCCAGCAGCGGGGACGGATCAACGAGGCGCTCACCCCCACGCTGCGGGCTGCGGTGGTCCACGCCCCCGGTTCGCCCACCATCAACAGCCAGTTCCAGGCCGGTCACGACTTCGTGGCCGCCCGTTTGGCCGAAGCGTTCGCTCCCGAACTCGATCGGGCCGGGGATCGCCGTGAACTGGTGTTGGATTCCCTGGTGGCCGTCGGGTCGTGGTCCACCTGGAACTCGATCCGCACCCTCGGGAGTAGAGGTCCGGCCGAGGCCGAACTGGTGGTGGCCAACCTGGTGGCCTCGATCCTGGGTGATGTGCTGGGAGAATCGCTCACCGCCGCAGTGAGTGAGTTGTACGACTCCGGGTGGGCCCCGCAGTGAGCAGCCCCGAGATGCGGGCGTGGGCCCTTCACCTTGCTCCGCGCCTGGGCTCGGTGGCCCGGTTGTACCTGCCCGGATCAGCGATCGATGCCCGGCGCCGGGAGTTGTTGGGCGCGGTGGTGTCAGGTGCACTCGACGTGGGCTCCCTGGTCGGCCTGCACGCGGCCTGGTTGGAGGTTCTGGGTCCCGCAGAGCTCGACGACGTGGACGACGAGGTGATGGCCTGGGCCGCTGGTGCCGCGGTGTGCGCCCACCCCGACCAGGTCGAGGACCCGGCCGTGCCGCTCGATGAACCCTCCCGCCAGGCCCTCTTCGCCGGGGTTGCCCACGCCGTGGTGGTGGCCCGGACGCTGAACAGCGCCCGCTCGGTGCTGGATCGGGTTGTCGGGCGTCAGGCCCGATCGGTGACCGGCCTGGCTTCGGATCTGGCCGACGTGGCCCTGGGTGCTCCGGTGTCCATCCCCCTGATGGCGGCGGCTGGGGCGGTGGGCACGCTGGGGCGGGTGATCCCCGACCCTCCCACCGTGGTGGTGGACCCCGAACCCGACCTGCTCACCCAGCTCCTGGCCGAGGCCATGCCAACGTGGCTGGGGGGGATCTCGGGCCGGCTGTTGGTGGCGGCGCTGCCGGTGCCGGTGCCGGTGGCGTGGCGGTCGGGCGAGTCCGGGGCCACGGCGCGGGTCGGTCGAGGCGTGGTGCAGATAGAGAACGGTCTGGCCGCTGATGCCTGGGCGCTGATCGACGGTGATGTCGACTCCCTGGTGCGGGCTGGTTCGCGGACCCTGTCCCGGGAGGTCCGGGCCGCAGGTGCGCAAGCCTGATCGGGCTGGCTTGTACCGTCACCGCCCGCCGGCCCGGACATTGGCCCAGGCTCGGGGTCTGTTGTGGCGGGTCGATGGGGATGAGACCGTGGTCATGCGAGCCTCGGACCGTCAGGTGGCGGTACTCGATGGTCTGACCGCTCTGGTCTGGGCCCAGGTGGGTCGCGCTGGTGAACCGCCGGCGAAGGATGACGTGATCACGGGGCTGGTCGGCGCCGACGTCTCATCGGAGCCAGGGACCCGCCGCCTCGCGCCAGTCGTCGACCGCACCGGCCCAGGCCGTTTCGACCCCGGCGGGGACGGGTCCGAGGTGGCCCTTGTCGAGGTGGCGATCGACGCCCTGGTGTCGGCGGGTCTCCTGGTCGACCAGGAGGTGGCCGTCGAGTCTGCGGCGGCCCTCCGGTCGAACCGAGCGCAACCCGGTGTCAGAGCGCAACCCGGCGTCCGAGCCCAACCCGGTGTCCGACACGAGGGTGATGACATGCGGCGCCCTGGGGACCGACACCGAAGCGATGGAACGGACCCGACGGTTCGCGTTCTCGGGTCGCTCCGGCTGCCCGACGTCCACCTCGGCGGGGCCGGTGGGAGTCGATCCGAAGATCGGGTCGATGAGCCCTCGGTGGAGGCGATCCTACGGGCGGTAGCTGTCCAGCACCTGCCGGGGGCGCCCACGGTGGACGTCGACCTGACCGCCGCCGAGGGCTGGTCTGGGGCGGTGGTGGCGGCGGCGAAGCGGCTTCAGCTCACCGGGTCGGTGATGGCTGGCGTGAGGCGCTCACGGTTGAGGCTTACCTCGGCGGCCCGGGCCGAGCTGGAGCGGGTCCACCGTGACGAGCTGGTGCTGTGCCTGCATCGAGAGGCAGAGCTGCTGGCGCTGAGGGAGCGGCTGTCGGCGGTGGCCGACGAGGGTGACCTGCTGGTCCTCAAGGGGCCGGCAATCGCCCATCTCGATGAGCCCGACCCGTCGTGGCGTTCGTTCACCGACATCGACCTGCTGGTGAGAGCCGACCGCCTCGACGCCGTGGTCAGAACCCTCATGGTCGACGGGGCCTCTCGGCCGTGGGCGGAACGTAGGCCCGGCTTCGATGCCCGATTCGCCAAGTCGGTGACGCTGACGGTGGCCAGCGGCATGGAGCTGGACCTACATCGGTCGTTGTGCGATGGCGTTCACGGCTTTCGGGTTCCGCTACACCGGTTGTTCGGGATGGCCCAGCCCTGGGCCCTAGGAGACTGCTGAGTAAGGGGCCTTCTGTGGCGGCTTGACCGTGCACCGGCCGTTGGGACTCGCCGTGGCGCGGTGAGGTTGGGGTTGTCGCGGTG
>WBZX01000103.1_pt1 | contig 69534 bp, 54 predicted proteins | sample 5204211 | NCBI WGS metagenome assembly WBZX01 (sample SAMN12344362, study PRJNA552823) | activated sludge metagenome | biome: Activated sludge suspended growth; feature: Nitrification reactor; material: Wastewater; isolation source: activated sludge from nitrification reactor of wastewater...
CCACGCCAACGGGCATCGTCCATGGCCTGAAGCTGAGCGCCGGTTCAGGGGATGACACGGTGGCCTTAGGGACAGGATACACTGTCGATGCCAATGGCCGACCAGTATCCAACTCGCTCGATGCAGTGTTAAGCCACGTGCATATCGAAGGACAGGAAGGTAATGACACCTTACGCTTTGACGATCAGGATACCAATGCGGATCAAACTTTCGTCATCAGCCCCGGGTTAGTGAAGCGATCAGCCATGGCAGACGTCAGTTACACCACAGCAGAAACGGTGACGCTGCAGGGCGGTCTGGGTAACGACACCTTCAAGGTGACTCCGGGAGTAGGAGTGGCTCAATCCCTTGATGGAGGCCAGGGAACCAACACGTTGGACTACTCCGGCACCGGGAGCAATCCCGGCACTCTGCCAGGCACAGTCAGCCGCTATCTGGCTGATGGCACCTATGCCGATGAGTTGGGTAATAATCCTGGAACACCAGCCAATGGCGTGACGTTCGGCACCGGAACTAACGGACAGGCATTCAGCTTTGATGGTATCGATGATTATGTTGATCTAGGGACCAGTCCGTCGCTTGATCTGCCCGGAAGCATGACAGTTGCTGCCTGGGTCAACATCGAATCGCTCTCCAGTTACAAGTATCTGGTGGCGGACTTCAATCCAGGTGGGGCCTACTCACAAGGCTCATTGGGCATCGTGGATGGGCACCTGTATTGGTATCAGACGAATGACGATGGCACTGCAGTCGAGGCTTCAGGTTCGTCACTGCTGCCGTTTGGCCAGTGGCTGCACCTGGCAGTGGTGCGTGATGACACTGCCAAGACTGTAGAACTCTTCGTCAATGGCGTATCCGAGGGTGTGCATGTTTACACGGGTTCAGCCTTGCCGCTACAAGGCTCGAAACTCATTGGCACCTCCTTACCCACAGGGTTTCCCAGCGACTTCTTCCATGGCAGAATGGATGATGTCTCCATAAGCAGTCGCGCTCTCACAGCTGCAGAAGTCGTCTCTCTGGCTGGCAGCGGTACCGGTACCGGCGGCACGACGGACGATTTGGAAGTCAACCTGCGCCTGGGAACCGCTACGGGTTTTACCGGAGGCATCAACAACATTCAGAATGTAACTGGTGGTGCCGGCAATGACATCCTGGTGGGCAACGGTGGGAACGTACTTCATGGCGGAGCGGGCCGCGACCTGCTGATTGCCGGTGCGATTGCCAGCAGACTGTTGGGTGGTGGCGACGATGATCTTCTCATCGCTGGAACAACTAACTACGACACCAATGCAGTTGCCTTACGGGCCATTCGTACGGAATGGAGTAAACCCACAAGTTACAGCGAGCGAGTGGCCAACCTGACAACCAATAATGGAGTCAATGTCCCCAAGCTGACGACTACCTCAGTGCGAACCAATGGTGGCGGCAACACCTTGCTGGGTGGCGCTGATGCTGACCTGTTCTTCTGCCTGCTCGATGGCGATTTCTACGACCGAACGACGGAGGAATCGCTGATCAGGCTGTAACCTCACCAATGCGAGGTTCCTACCATTTGGAATGCTTCAGATTCCTGAGGGGGGTTGACGATTGCTTTTCGCATGAGAAATCAACCCTCTCAGGAGATCACGCATGAAATGGCATCATGGTATCCGCCGGGTGAAGCTGGCCCTCGAATGTCTGGAAGACCGTGTACTTCACATTGATCTGCTACGAAGTGGTTCTAGACCTGATTGATCCTGGTGGGCTGGTGCCCTCTCAGGCATTCTTGTTGGAACTCTTAACCATCGTCGTGCGATTCCACTGGAAACTAAATTTGTCCTCAAATGGGCTTCAATGGGATGCCTTTTGATCTGGATGGCAATGATCTCCATCGTTCTTGGCATATATACATACGCTGGAACCATCCCTGATGACATTCGACCTGCTACTTTTGAATATGTTCGACGTCTCATTGCAGTGGCGATGGCACATCAGTTTGAGTATGCATTTGGTGCATTCACCACGGTAGGAATTGCGTTACTCACTTGGCGAAGAACAGAACGCCCAGGTACGAAAGGCCTCAAAGCCGATTTTCGCACCCGGGCGTTCAGGTATGATGATTGAAAGCCGACTACTTCGGATCGATCTTGACCGTCGTTGAGTTCGGCGAAGTGGTCTTGGATGCTTCACAGCCTGTCAGAATGCAACAGACCAGAAGTGTACAAAGAAAACGCATGTCATGCTCCTGTGTAGGTTGATTTATCGAGGTGCCGGCAGCACATTCGATCGACTGGTAAAATCGATAGTGTAGGAACCGCCAGCTTTCACCTCGAGCTGTCGAGTATCATCAGCGGTCGCAACACTCCCCGCTCGACGTACGGCAATGGTGTATACATAATTCTTGCCGCTCTCGAGATCGGGTGAAACAAAGTCACGCACCATACCACTACTGGGAACAGGCACGTTTTGCACAATCAGTTCATCACTGGCATTGGCCAGGCGTACCTGAACGCGAGCCTGTCGCTCATTGATCGTAGGAGCACCAGCATCATAGTACGTGGAAGTACGAGGTTCATTGGAAACGTTGGAACCGGAATAATAGACGTTCGGCGAGGAATAGTAATACGGGTAGCCAGGTGTTGAATAGTAGGTGCCATAGGGATAGCCGCTGTAGTAGTAGCGGGGGCCGAAGACGCCGCCCCGCCAACCCCAGGTGTTGCCATAATAGCCACCGTAATAGTTGCCATAGTAACCATTGCGCGGGCCATTCCAACTACTACCGCGGCCCCGGCCCCATTGGGCGCTGGCTTCCTCTGGAATCAACCACAACATGGTAAGTAGAGCCAAACCTGCGAGACGCATGATCGTTCTCCTTGTGAAAGTAGTCATGGAAAAGGTAGTGCAGATATGATGCCATCTCGTGCAGGTAAACAGGAGCAGACCAGGTGTTGCAATTCACTGGCAGCATGGAATGAGCTTTGCACAACTTTAATGCATATCAGTGCTTAACGAGGAGTGAGCAATGTCCCTCGAAATCTTCGCCATCATGGTATTGGTAATGGTGATTGGTGCAGTAGTGGCCCTGGCCTGGCATCACTCAAAAAAACATCAACAGCGAGAACAACATCGCAAAGAACAAATCAACACGATGCCGAAAGAGTGACTAGTTGACTACCTCCAGCCGCTTGCCACCCAGTTCAGCGAACTTCTGCTCAATGGAACGAAACTTCTCAATGTCGTTGATATCGATACTGATGAGCACTGCACCGCGTTTGATGGCTTGCTCATAATCCTCGGCGACCTTCTCTGGCACACCATATCCCACTAGACCACCGATCAGACCGCCGACCATCGCCGCGGGAATACCCGCACCCAGTGCGGCAGCAATAGGGCCACCCACCAGCAATCCTAGCCCGACTGCTACCCCTGCACCCAACGTAGCGCCCAGCATTCCGCGGGTCTCTGATCCTTCCGGCAGGTAGACCTTGTCTTCGACTCTATCGTCGTTGACGATCTCGTGAAAACGTGGCGATGTTTCGTCCGACATGAGCACGTTGATGTCGTTCTTGGTATAGCCTTGCAGCTTGAGCCAGGTATAGGCACGGGCGGCAGCCACATGATCCGGGAAGAGTGCGCTCACCATGTGAGATACTTGTCTGGTCGTCATGTTACTTCCTTTATTCAAGTGCAATATCAAATACGCTGCAAATGAGATGCCACTCTTGGCGTGCGCAGTCGCTTGCGCGGACATGTGCTGCTTCTTGCCTGTCAACTGACTCCTCGACACGCGGACCAAACTATTCGGTTACGAACCGTCAATCCTACTCGTCGCTATCTGACACAAGTCCATATCTGAACGCAAGCGAGCGTACCTGCCGGTGGTCGGTAGTGCAGAGCGGATGAACAAGCAAGCTCGCTACCACAGTTGACAGTGTCTGGAAATACGTAGTGCAAATTCAGGAAGGATGGTAGTATCACGCCAGATGAAGAACTGTCCTGGGATGGTAAAATGAAGAAGAAAGCAAAGGGTTCGACCAGCAAAGAGTCATCTCCACTGCCCGGACCTTATCAGAAGTTCATTCAAAAGTATCCAAAACTCGGCGAATCTCATGAGCAGATTGCCTCCGTCGTAGAACAGGTTGCTTCCCTTGATACCAAGACCTGTGCCTTGATCAAGATTGGCATTTGCGTTGGCGCTGGTCTGGAATCAGCCTTACGAAGTCACATCAGAAGAGCTGTCAGGAATGGAGCTACCAGAGAGCAGATCGAGCAAGCCATCTTGCTGGGTATGAACACCGTGGGTTTCCCTCGCACCGTGGCCGCCTGGACATGGGCCAACAAGCAGTTTGAGCGCGGTATTGAATGAGTTTACCCACTGCCGAACAGATATGCACTGGATTGTAAAGACGAAGGCCTTGCACCAGACCTTCAAACATTACGATTTCAAAAGCAGCAGGAGCATGGTGACCGGAGTCTTGGCGAGAATACTGTGAGAAAGACGAGCAGACATATGAATCCAGGTTCCAGCTGTGGCAGATACCTTGTCTTCACCGAGGCCGACCTCAGCTTCTCCCTTCAGAAAGTGCAGGATTGCTGGTGTTGATGCAGTATGCTCTGAAAGTTCCTGCCCGGCGGCGAAACCAAATAACACGGCCTTCAGCCGATCATCCTGATGGATGGTACGGCTTAGGGTACCATTCACCGGAGGCTCGATTTCGAGAGCCAGGTTATTCAACAACGTGTAGGCGTTCATTGATTTGTCTCCTTATCAAGATTACGAATCAGGAGGCCCATGATCTTGCATTGTCATCTCTTGGGACATCCGAACCAACTTGGTTACATTGCCTCGCTTCATGACCGTATCGCACCACTCCCTGCCCTCGTAGCCGTAACGAATCTGTACAGCAAAAATCTCCCCTGCTTCGATGCTCGCTACAGAAGCTTTCAGATATCCAGGCTCCGATGTCACCATCTGATGCACTGATTGTTTGATCTGAATGCTGAATATCTCAGCATGTTTCTCCAGGTCATCAGCATACTGTTGTAATTGTTGATGATCGAGTTCGCCTTGCCAGAGTTCCGGTAAAGGGATTACCTGTTCCATGATTAGTCCCTGCCAAAGGCGGCTTGATCCAAAGCAGCTGAAGGTGCATGGCACTGCGTGCAATTGGAAAGCCAGGGATGGGTGGTGCGAATACCAGGACGTGCCACCAGTCCGTGACAGCTCGTACAATCCTGCCGCATCCAGGTGGTATGGGGAATCGTGGGAGGAGCACCTGACCAGGCTCGAGTACCTGCTCCGGCCCGCTTGGTGCCTTGGAAGTCATTCTCAGTGAGTACAGGCGACGCTGTGCTGATTTCCGTTCGACTGTCTTCCACATGACATTGCGTGCAGTTGGTGTAGACAGGATGACTGATCTTGGTTGCTACTCGATCCCCGACTTTGATTCCTTCCTTGTGACAAGCCAGGCAGTTGGTGGTTGTCACCTGTTGAATGCCATGTGGTATGACAGGAGGTGCAGAATCATAGGCACGGTTTCTGGATCGATCAAGCAGCGCCTGCATCTTCATCTCATCTGTTCGGATAACAGGTTCGAATACACCCGGTTTGCTAAATTTCAGTTGGTCGAGTTCGGAAGTCCAACCACTGTTGGGCTTGAGTGATGCCTTCGGCAGTTCAGCATAGCTCACTGCAACAGGAATACCTTCCATCGCAACCAGGCTTGGCTTGGCTGGACGTGCTACAGGATGTGGCTCCTGTATTCCTTTCAGATACCCACCCAGTGCGATTCCCAAGCCCAGCACGACGATGAGCGATATGTATCGTCGCAGCGGATTTGGTGCGCTGTGATCAACATTGTGAAGCGGTGGTGATGGGATGCTGGTCGAGTTGGAAGTTTGCATGATCAACCTCCTTGAGCCGGCGTGGCAGAACTAGCCTTCATAATGCGAGCAGAGCATTTTTTGTAATCGGGCTGTTTGCTGAAGGGGCAGTGCGCTTCGAGCGTCAGCACATTGCACAATAGCTTTTCATCAAAGAACGGAATGAACAGGTGTCCGGGAGGGCACTTGCCTCGACCATCGATCCAGGCTGGCAAGGTCAACTGACCTCGTCGGGTTTGAACGGTAACCTGATCGCCAGTGCGAATGCCGAGCGAACTGGCATCTTCCCTGCTGACTTCCACATAGGAACCAGGCATGGCTCGCCGCAATTGCGGCACCCGCATCGTCATCGTGCCGGTGTGCCAATGTTCCAGAACACGACCAGTATCCAGCCAGAACGGGTAATCCTTGTCGGGTACCTCAGGTGGCGGGACATAAGGCCGGAACCAGATCAGGGCTTTGTCGTCCTTGGTCACCGAGTTGTAGAACTGGATGCCTTTGCCTTTCTCCACAAAGCTGTCGTAACCTTCCAGGAAACGATATCTGGTTTCCTGCCAGTCACCTTGGGCGTTCTGCACAACGGGCCAGCGGAGGCCGCGGGCCTTGACTAGCTCCTGATAAGGGGCAACGTCTTTGCGTTTGATCTTGGTGAACTGCCGATACTCATCAAACAGCTTCTCATCCACATTCACTTTGCCGTAGTAGTCCTCCCATTTCCAGATCTCGACAGGTTCGCCTTTCGCATTGGCAACATGAAAGAGGAACTTGCTGTCCTTGTCCTTCATGCCGGGATGACCTAACTCGAGCAGTCGATGGGCAACGGCGATGGTTTGCCAGCAATCGTCACGTGCCTGGCCCGGAGGCGGGACCATCTTAAACCACTGGTGAGTACGACGTTCCGAGTTGCCATACACCCCGTTCTTTTCCACCCACAAGGCAGAAGGCAGAACAAGATCAGCCAATTCGGTGGTCGCTGTGGGGTAGACATCAGAGACAATGAGGAACTTGTTTTCGAGCCCTTTCTTGCCACGGAAGAGCTTATTGACGTTAGGCAACGACTGTCCTGGATTGGTCACCTGCACCCAGAGCGTATCGATATCTCCACCCTTATCAGATGGTGTGCAGAACTTCTCCCACATCAGAACAGTATGGTAGCCAATCTTCGGATTGATCCTCCCATCGGGCAGGTTCCATAAATGCTCAGCCTTACCTCGCTGGGCTGCATCCTCCACCTTGAGATCACCTGGCAGAGCATGGCAGAGCGTACCAACTTCTCGAACTGTGCCACAAGCCGATGGCTGGCCGGTCAGGCTCTGTGGTCCATCACCTGGCTTGCCGAAGTGACCACTGAGTAGATGGATGCCATGCACCAGATTGTTGATGGCAGTGCCCATGGTGTGCTGGTTCATGCCCATGCACCACAAGCTGAGAATCTTCACCTGACGATTGGCAAAGAGCTTACCCAGCATCTGCAGGTCAGCTACGGATACTCCACTCAGTTCGCTCACTTTTTCAGGCGTGTAGGGGGCAACCATTTGCTGGTATTGTTCGAAGGTGATGGGCTTGCCCAGCAACGTGCCAAACGTCTTGTAGTCATTCCAATCCTTGAGCGAGTCATAGCGGGATGGCTCAGCATCTGCACGGAAATTGCAGTACTTGCTGACAAAACTGGCATCATAGGTCTTGCTGGCAATCAGCTGCTGGGCGATGCAGTTGGCAATTGCCAGATCGCTATGTGGCTTCGTCAGCAGGAAATGGTTGGCATGCTCAGAAGTGCGGGTGCGGCGCTGAGCCATATCAATCAGCACCACTTTGTCGCCTCGCTGTCGCCGATCGATTATTCTGCTGAACAGAACGGGATGCATTTCAGCGGGATTGTTACCCCAGAGGATAACCACATCAGCGTGATCGAGATCGTCGTAACAGTTGTAAGGCTCATCAACGCCATAGGTGCTGATGTAACCCGTGACAGCGGAAGCCATGCAGAGCCGGGCGTTGGGCTCGATGTTATTGTTGGATAAACCACCCTTCATGAACTTGTTGGCTACATATCCCTCCGGAACTGTCCATTGGCCGGATCCATAGAAAGCAAAGCGGTTGGGTGCCTTCATGATACGCTGCGAAATCACCTCAATCGCTTCTTCCCAGGTGATCGGTTCGAGTTTGCCATTCTTTCGTAACTGCGGCGTGGTAAGACGGTCTTTCCCATAGAGGATGGAGCCAACGTGATAGCCTTTGACACAGAGCAGGCCCTTGTTCACTTCAGCCTGTCGATCCCCCGCAATAGCGACAACACGGTTGTCCTTGACTGCTACCTGGACGTGACACCCTGTGCCGCAGAACCGGCAGGGAGCCTTGTTCCAGGTGACATCAGGTATCACCGGCAGCTCCAGTCGTGGAGGCTGTTTGGCCGGAGATTCCTGCTGCATCGCTAATGCAGTTGCAGCAGCCATAGCGCTGTTCCGAACAAAATCGCGACGGTTGACAGTCATCTTAAGCCTCCTGACCTGCAACATTGACGTGCTCGTCCATGACCGTGACGTAGGCGATATCCACGCTGACAACGGCAGGCAATTCCTGCAACCAGTGATACCATTTCAGTGCTTCTTCAGCGGACTCGACTTCCATCACCAGTGATAGCCGCGGACCAATGCGTTCGCCCAGAATGAAATGGCCAACATTCTCCATCATGGCACATGCCTGGTGAATGGTTTCGTCATCTTGAGCGAACAGCAAAACCAATCCTGAAAGATGCATGATCAGCGAACTCCAGCATCACCTGCACTAGTACTCTAGCCGAATCGTCGGCGATATCAAGAATACAAGAATAATTATTCTTGATATATTCAGTAAAGCTGATATCCTGTCGATGTACCAAGGGGAGTTACTTATGTCGGACACCCCCATGTCTTCGAAATACGCAACCGGGAATGTCGCCTCAGGCATCCTCATCGTTCTGATTCTCGGTGCCGTTCTCTGGATGCTCTTTCAGCCTGAATCAGCCACACAAGCTCCGGTAGCGGTTACTGCCGAACCCGGTGAGAAGATTGAACTTTCACAAGCCCCATTTGAGACGCTGGTTCGCAAGCCGCAAGGCATGCCGACCGTTCGCACAGATCTGAAAGATGCGGAAGGAAGATCCATTGCTGTGAACTGCAATACCTGCCACGCGACTAGACCACCCAACAGTGAATTGACCATCGGAACAAACTTATCCCAGTTTCACCAGGGTTTGAAAGGTGCCCATGGCAATCTCACCTGCATTTCCTGCCATCATCCTGCCGATGGCTATCAATCACTCCGACTAGCAGATGGCAAGAAGATTGCCTTCCCTGATGTCATGCAGTTGTGTGCTCAGTGCCACGGACCGCAATTTCGCGATTATCAACATGGCGCTCACGGCGGCATGACCGGATATTGGGACCTCACCAAAGGCTCACGACAGCGAAATAATTGCATCGACTGTCACGATCCCCACGCCCCCAAGTATCCACAGGTCCGACCAGCGCCCGGTCCACAAGATCGACATCTCGCACCAGCTCACAAGCAAGGAGCAGGCCATGAGTAAGAAACTGTCACTCCCTGTTCTTGGTGAGGTGGATCGTCGAACCTTGGTGAAAGCTGGAGCAGTCACTCTTGGTGTAGCTATGCTCGCCAAGGCTATTCAACCAGTTCTTGAGTGGACGTCCAATCTCTCGGCTGAGGAGTTCCTGCAAAAGCACTACAAGGAACTCAAGCCTCAGGAATTAGATGCGGTTATCAAACGGCTCGAAACTGAAACGCTGGAAGAGTATGGCAAGCAAGTACAGATCAAAGATCCGCAAGCCCAGCCGGGTGTGAAGTATGCCTATGCTCTCAATCTCAGCATCTGCATCGGCTGCAGGAAATGTGCGGAAGCCTGCCATATCGAAAATAATCACGACCGCGCTACCAACAACAGTTACATTCGCGTCTTTGAGATGGAGAAAGGTGGCATCGACTTCGAAAAGGGTAACTGCGAATACGACCATCCTGTGCCTGCTCCCGACAAGTTCTACATGCCGGTGCAATGTCAGCAGTGCGACAACCCACCGTGCGTGAGTGTCTGTCCCGTCGAAGCGACTTGGAAAGAAAAAGATGGCATCGTGGTGGTCGATTATAACTGGTGCATTGGCTGCCGTTATTGCGAAGCTGCCTGTCCTTATCATGCCCGTCGATTCAACTGGACGAAGCCGGAGATACCCGCCAAGGAGATCAATCCCCGTCAGGGTTATCTTTCCAATCGCATCCGGCCTCAAGGGGTCATGGAGAAATGCACCTTCTGCCTGCATCGTGTACGCGAAGGTCGCTTGCCAGCCTGCCTGGAAGCTTGCCCGACTGGTGCGAGAGTCTTCGGAAATGTTCTCGACCCGAAATCAGAAATACGCTGGGTGCTCGCCAACAAGCGTGTCTTTGTTCTCAAGGAAGAACTCGGCACCAAACCCAGCTTTTTCTATTTCTTCGACAAATAAGGGAGACATCAGATGAGTTCCGCTGCTGTTCCCGCTGATTCTACACCATCAGCCCAGACAACATCAGCTCTGGTCAGTTACCCCCGTTTTCTTCGACAAGCCCTCCATGTGGCCACTGAAGGAAGCTGGATGTTCTATCTCTGGATGACCATTCTGACAGCTATCGCCCTGGTAGGGGCGAACGCCTGGGCCGTTCAGGTGCGTGATGGCATGGTCCGGACGGGGATGTCCGATCATGTCAGTTGGGGCCTCTACATTGCTAACTTCACCTTCTTCGTCGGCTTAGCTGCGGGTGGTGTGATGATGGTGATTCCTGCTTATCTCTACCATGATGAAGAAATGCACGATGTAGTGATCGTTGGCGAAATAGTTGCTATTGCTGCCATCGTGATGAGCACTTTGTCAGTCGTGGTGGATCTCGGCCGGCCAGATCGCTTCTGGCACCTGATCCCCGGCATCGGTCGATTCAATTGGCCCATTTCGATGCTGACCTGGGACATCATCGTCCTGAATGGCTACCTGCTGATCAATCTCCACATCGTTGGCTATTTACTGTACATCCGGTTTCTGGGCAAGAAGCCTAACCCGAAGTGGTACATGCCCTTCGTCTTTCTCTCCATCATCTGGGCGATCAGCATCCATACCGTCACGGCATTTCTTTACTGTGGTCTAGGAGGTAGACCGTTTTGGAATACTGCTCTGCTTGCTCCACGCTTTCTGGCATCAGCCTTTGTTTCAGGCCCTTGTTTTATCATCCTGCTGCTGCTGTTAATCCGGAAGGTCAGCCAGTTTCATGTTGGCGATAAGCCGATACAGACGCTGGTTCAGATCATCCGAGTATCTATGTGCATCAACTTGCTGATGCTTGCCTCTGAATTGTTCACCATCTTCTACACAGGTGGTGGCCACGCAGCTGCTGGACAGTACCTCTTCTTTGGCGCTCATGGTAAGAACGGCCTGGTCCCCTGGATATGGACTTCGCTGGCTTGCAGTGTGGCTGGTTGTCTACTTTTCCTCAGCCCCATCGTGATGAAGAACACGAAAGCGCTCGCACTGGCATGCATCATCTGCTTCGTTGGCATCTGGATTGAGAAAGGCATGGGACTTATCATCCCCGGGTTTGTCCCCTCGACCCTTCATGAAGTAGTGGAGTATGCACCAAGCCTGATCGAATGGAAAATCACTGCGGGCATTTGGGCGTTTGGTCTCTTGACGCTAACTGTCATCCTGAAAGTGGCTATTGCTGTGTTCGTAAATGAAATGAAGCTTGATGCTCCAGAACAGAGGGTAACTTGATGATTTCGCAGTAAAGCCACCCGACGGCCTCTACTGCTGCCTCAACCATCACCAACCTGTTGCATTTCAGCTACGATCATGGAATGATAGTGTCTCATACTTTGAGACTCATCATGTTGACGTTGATTGCATTGCTCCTTTTTCCAAGCTCAGATACCACGACTTCGTGGGCACGTTTCCGTGGGCCGAATGGCAGTGGGCAGGCGACGGGCATGCTCTGGCCTGAGAAATGGAACGAAGAAGCTATCCTGTGGAAGACCGCCATTCCCGGGTTGGGGTATGGTTCACCAATCGTACTGGATGGTTCGGTCTATCTCCCTTCGGCGGAGAAGAGTGGAAACGAACGGTTGGTGCTGAGCCTGAAGACCAGTGATGGCAGCATCAACTGGCAGCAGCGGGTAACCAATCAAAGCAAGGCTCACACTCATGCCAAGAACTCCCTCGCCTCTGGCACTGCTACCACCGATGGTCAGCGGCTCTATCTCTGTCAGTGGGATGGCAAGGGCGTGTCGCTGGCAGCGTTCGCCTGTAGCGATGGCAAGCCGGCGTGGAGCCTGCCGTTGGGGCCACACCAGAGTCAGCATGGTGCGGGGTATTCGCCGATTGTGTATCAGAACAAGGTTTACGTTTCGTACGACAGCGACAACCATGCTGAAGCGTTTTGTGTCGATGCCAGTAGTGGGAAGAAACTCTGGTCGAAAGAACGGCAGCAGCATCGAGCATCGTACAGCACACCCCTCATTCACGAAGGGCCTGCCGGGGATGAGATCATCATTACCAGCACAGGGAGTATCACTGCTTATGATCCGATGACGGGTGAGACCCGCTGGAGCAAGCAGTGGCCATTCGCCAACAAGCCACTTCGAGTTGTCAGTTCGCCGCTGCTTTGTGCCAACCATGTGATGCTGATTTCTAGTGGAGATGGTGGAGGCGACCGGGATACCATAGCTCTCAAGCTTCCCAGCGGAGATACCACCGGCACCCGTGAAGCGTCACTGCTGTGGCAGAAGACTCGTGATGTTCCCTATGTCACTTGCCTCCTGGAACAGCAGGGACATCTCTACTTCGTTGCGGACAAAGGGGTAGCCAGTTGTCTCGATTTGAACACGGGCAAGGAACGCTGGTCGCAGCGTCTCTCAGGCAACTTCACTTCCTCACCCATCCTGGTGGATGGCAAGGTCATCGTCTGCAGTGAAGAAGGGGAGGTAACCATCTTCCATGCGAACCCGGAGAAGTTCCAACTCGTAGGCAAACTCAAGCTCGGTGAAACGATCCTGGCTTCGCCTGCAATTGCAGAAGGCAAGCTCTTCATCCGTGGGCAATCGCATCTCTTCTGCATCGGAGCCAGGCGATGATGTACTGGCTATGCCTCATGTTGCTTGTGCAGGAACCTGGTGGTACAAAGCCTGCTTTCGACCAACTGGTGCTTCAACATGGGGTGACGGTGGAAGGCATTGTTCTGGAGGAAACACCTCAGGAGATTCGTTTCCAGTTCCTGCTCAAGAAGCCCGGCGTTCGAACGCTGGTCTTTGAGACGCTCTACGATCGCAGTGAAGTCTCGCGCATTAACAAAGCGGCGGAACCTGGACGAACAGTAGCTCGACAGATGTTCCAGAAGCTTGCCTCCAGCAAGAAGCACGAAGAGGAAGCGATAGCTGCAATCACCCTCAAGCCAGCCAAGTGGATTGTTGGTAGCGAGCAAGCTCACCTCTATCAGGGTCAATATTTCGAACTGCTTTCCACCGCGCCAGTACCATTGATGAAGTTGGTGGTCGTGCGGCTGGAGGCCATATTCCAGGCATACCTCAGCACCCTCGGCAAACGCACTCAGCCGACGAAGCCTGTCCGTATTGTGCTCTTCGGATCACAGGCTGACTATCGCGCATTTCAGCAATCGAAAGGGATCACGCTCCTCAGCCCGGCCATCTACGATGCTCGGACGATGGAGATCATGGTAGGTACCGATCTGCCTGACCAGTTTGCACAACTACAGACTCTGAAGAAGAGCCATACCCAGAAGCTGACCGAATTGACGGAGCAACGGAAGAAAATAGCCAGGCACTACGGAGGACAGATGCCGACGATCCTGGCGAAGCAACTGGATCAACTGCATCAGCAACTGCAATCGGTGGATGGCGAGAACGAGTCGGCCTTTGCCAAGGCTCAGGAACAGTTCCTGGCCCTGCTGTACCATGAAGCGTTCCATGCCTACCTCGATCAGTGGGTGTTCCCTGCGGATCGCTACTCGGTACCACGCTGGCTGAACGAGGGGCTGGCACAACTCTTTGAGAACGCATTCGTTGAGATCGAAGAACTGCGGGTTGGCCGCATTGATGACAAGCGACTGGTCGCCATCCAGGATGCGGTTCGTGCCGGGCGATTCATGACGATTCGCGAGTTGATTCAATCACCCTTGCAGCAGTTCCTGGTTCGGCACAGCAGCGATCAATTTGAAGCAGATCGTCACTATCAGGCCAGTTGGGCATTGGCCCATTACCTGGCAATGGAACTCAAGCTGCTCAGTACCCCTGCTCTTGCCACCTATGTCACGGGCAGCAGTGAAACAAACCAGGTCCCTCGCTTTGAAGCGCTGGTGGGCATGCCAATCACTGAATGTGAAGATCGCTGGAGACAATATCTATTGCGACTGCGTTCCGATGGCACTCTTCGCCCCTGACAAGACAGGGTCCGTTGGATGGATGACCACGGGCTTGTCCTTATTCTCAGTATGCTCCGTCTGTGAGTTGACGGGAGTGACTTCTGGTTCTGGTGGATGGATGACCAGTGGGTGCTCCTTGTCCACCGGCAGTTCGCCTGCTGCTTCCATCTTCTGGTGTTCGATGGCTTCTTCTACAGCTTCCTGCTTCTCCTTGGCACGCATCCATCGCATGTAAACTATGATACCCACAATGATGAGACCGACGAAGGCAATCAACAGCAGCATATTCTGGGCACGATGAATGTTCGCGATAATGGCATTGATCCAGTCAGCAGCGAAGTAGCCTGCAAAGAAGAAGAAGCTGACCAGCGGTATCGATGAAACAGCATCGGCAAAGAGAAACCGTTCGGCGGGGTACTTGATGACTCCAGCAGTGATGAAGACAGCGGAGCGCCAGCCTGGAATGAGCCGGGCAGTGACCATGAACCAGATACCCTTCTCCTGGAACTTGTGGGAGAAGGTCTGTACTCGTTCAGGTTTGAGAAGTTTTTGAACCCAGGCCCGACTCATGAGTTGCGGACCGCCAAGCCTGCCGATGGAATAGAGGAACAGATCGGTGCCGAGGACAGCCCCAAGAACGAAAAGCCAACTGATGACAAGCAGGGCATCGGGCTTGGTGTGAATCCACACGCCTAAACCGGCAACGGCAGCTTCTTCCGGGATCGGTGGAAAGCCAATGCCGGTGATGAAGATCCACCCGACGATGGTCGCATACACATAGAGAGCAGCGAGATTCAAGTCTTCATCCTGAGAGTCGCAGTATCATCCTATATTCGTTCTATCAATGATTCGCCGGGTGTTGAGGGTTATTGAGGTCTGCTATCAATCTGCTTCGAGATCACTTTCCGAAAGGATAGTGAACCCCTGCCGCTGCAGGGTTTGAATACCGGTATCGGTATCTTCCACATGCAAGGCCAGAACCGGTCGGTTGGAGGCACTCCCTACAAGCAGCGGGTAGGCGTAGTGGATGTTGATCTCAGCAGAGAGCAGCGCTTTGCAGATGGTACCCACCGGTGAACTGCCTCCCGGCAGTTGCACCAGGAGCACATCACATTCGAGGTGGGCGAGCTTGGCTTGTTGCAGTGTTTCGACAGCACGTTCAGGGTCGCTGAGGATGAGCCGGACGATGGCACAGTCTGCCGAATCCATGACCGACATGGCCACGATGCGGTTGCCTGATGCTTCGAGGCGACGGACAAGATCGAGCATGGCCCCGACACGGTTTTCGAGGAAGATGCTGAATTGGCGCGCACCGGGGTAATCGCGTCCCCGCATGGTGCTCAGTCCTGTCCCTCCCTCTTCACCGAATGTCATGGCAGTCTCTCTCGAACATCGTCAGCATCGTAACAGAGTTCACTTCGCAATAAAAGAGCCTAGGGGCATTAGCCCCGGAGCGCGTTAGCGATTGGCAGGCATCTGTCGACCAGGTACCTGCATGGGTCGAGGTACGGTCATGAGGAGGCTGAACGGACTATTCGTGTTCTTCTCCTGCGATACAGCAAAGTTCTTCAGCGTTTCCCAGGCTTGTGCCATGTTCGGGTCGAACCTGCTATCGAATGCCCCCACGGTGACGATGCTATATTCACGGGTGTGGAAGACATAGGTATCGTAGCCTTTGCCACCATCGCGCAGGAGTTCTGCAATCTGGCGAGCCGTTTCGGCAGCCCGTTCGAGACCTTTGCCCAGATCTCGATTGCTGGTGGTATACCCCGTCTGTACCACGCTGGGCCTCATGGTTGATTGCACATCAGCAGGTGGCGTGAACTGGGCAACCACGATGGTCCAGTTCTTGGGGCAGGTGAAGATGGAATACTGCTCCTTGGCGTTCAGTTCCTTCCAGGCCGGGTCGAAAGGTACTTCCGATTGCTGAGTGACGACCGTAGTGGGTTTATCCTGCGTCCGCAAGGGATTCATCACTACGAATGCCTGCCGATAGGGGTTGCCTACCGAGTCTTTCAGACGCTTGCCTTCTTCGGATTGAACATTGGCACGCATGCCGAACATGCCATACTTGCCTGCTTCAGGGTCAGCCTTGGCCTTGGTGCTCGATTCCTTGTAGAGGTGAACTCCGGAGCTAGGTATGCTCGTCGGCGGAGGCAATTCCTTGATGCGAACTGCTTCGTAGCGAGCCTTTTCCATATCAGGGAAGCTGCCCACGAAGACCGAGTATTCCTTGGCAATTCGGACCGTTCGCAGTTTCTGTGGCTCGTTACTGTTGTAGAGCTTGTCACTGCCCAGCATTTTGAGTTGCTGCTGTCGCAGGTCTTCTCGATCCTTGTTGGCCTTCGCATCGCTCAGCGAGAAGATGTAGGTCTGGTATTTGTGCTTGGAACGTGTTTCTTCAGCGAAACGGGTAGCGTATTCCAAAGCCTCATCGCCCATGAAGCTGCCAATATGGATGATGTACGGACCTTCACGAACGGTAAGCGCGTAGGGGAAACTTGGCTGACTTGCCGCAGGCTCCTGAGCCATAGTCCAGGTGATACACACAAGCAGGGCTACACCAACGATACCACGTAAGAACATGGCGTCCTCCTTGACAGTCGCAGCTCATCCATGAGCTGAACGCCGCGCAGACGATGTCTGGCAGGTTTTTCAACAGGTGATCCTATACCGGTAATGCCGAGGGGAGTCTAGTCGAAGTGGCTGGCGATTTGGGGAGGCAGTGGGGAATGGGGAATTGGGAGGGCGAGGCTCCCGCCTCAGACTACTATTCAGACTCTATTCCCTACTCCCGATTCCCTACTCCCTAGCGGATGTGTATACCAGTACGCCCAAAGAATCAGTGGAGCTTGCAACACCAATCTGATCCAGAGAAACATCGGCGTGATCTTCGGATATTTCTCGGCAGTGCGGATCATTTCGATGTGTACCATCAGGAAAACGATCAGCATGGCAACGATGCCCCAGGCAGCCAGACTTCGATAGCGTGGGATGAAGAGCAGCGCACCTAACAGTATCTCCGCTACACCACTGAGCGCAACCAGCGATTCATGCCAGGGGAGATACGCTGGCATGATGTTCAGGTAGAAACCCGGTTTCAGGAAGTGATTGATGCCCGCAGCAATGTAGGCTGCACCCATCAAATAACAAAGTACTAACTTGAGGGTTGGCATGAGGTAACCAGTCGCAAACGCTCCGTCAACCACCGCTCCGCTGCTTCGATTTCATGAAACACGGCAGTATCCATGCTGTAGTACTTCAAGTATTCGCCAAACATCCTGCCGAGGCCGTAGTGCAGCGGTTGGGCCACCACGATGGCACACGAGCCTGAAAGGATCGAACGGTGTTCGCCAATGACCATGGCAATGAAGTGTAGTTCCGGGCCACTGCGGTTCTCGCTCGATTCCCGGATGTCGAACAGCAACTGCCACTTGGTGTCAGGTTCTGCTGAGGCAGCAGCCTGCAGGCCTGCTTCCAGAATGTTCGTGCCTTCCTGAAACTCGACATCAGCAACTGTGAAGAAGTGGAGGATTCCCTCGCGCAGTCGATAGGTGAGTGCCATGGCCTGCTTGCCCTCACAATAGTTGCTGTATCATCCGCACACTGGCGAATCGCGTCAAGTTCGAAACAGACTCAGGTTGTAGAATAGTCTGAACTTCCACGAGTTATCCATCATTATGCCTACGTTCTCGTTCATCCTTCGCAGCCTGCGTCACTACTTCACTGCCAATCTGCTGGTGGTCATCGGCGTAGCTATTGGTACTGCTGTACTGACGGGGGCATTGCTCCTGGGCGATTCGCTCAAGGGTAGCCTGAAGCAGTTGACCTTGGATCGCCTGGGGAATGTGGAAGCTGCCCTCGTTGCGGAGCGGTTCTTCCCGGCGAACCTGGCTGATCGGCTCGGTGACAAGGTGGTGCCTGCGATCATGCTGCGGGGAACGGTGCTGCGTCGTTCTGCTGATGGCAGTCAACTGTTGAGCCGGGCCGGGCGGGTGCAGATTGTTGGCATTGATGCCCGGTTCTGGTCGCTGTTCGGTGCCAGCCCGCAATCGCTCGACAATGGCGTGCTGATCAACCAAGCCCTGGCTGATGTGCTGCAGGCCAGTCTGAATGATGGCATCGAAGTGCGGATGGAGAAACCTACCAGCATTCCCAGTGAATCAGTTCTCGGACAGCGGAGTACGGATGCAGCCTTGGTGCTGGAGACATCCAAGCTGGCGGGCATCATCCCCAATCAAGGAACGGGCCGGTTCACGCTTCAGCCGATGCAGAGTGCGCCGCTCATTCTCTATGTCAAACTCGAAACCCTGCAGCGACGGCTGGCAGATGGTCAACAACAGCCTGCCGGTTCAGCCAACGTGCTGCTGAGCACCGTGAACAGCGACTGGCAGAGTAAGCTCAACCAATTGATGACCCTGGATGATCTGGGTTTCACCTTTCAACCGAATGCCAACAAGACCGCTGCGGTGCTGAGCAGCCGACGACTATTGGTAGAGCCGAAGGTGGTAGAAACGGTGACGAAGAACCTGGCAAACACCAGCTTCCAGACCACGCCGACATTGACCTATCTCGCGAACCGTGTCTTCCGGGTGGATGAGGGTAAGCCCTCTAAAGAGTTCGTACCCTATTCGACCATCGTGGGTGTTGCTTCGCTGCTGGGGCAGGAGATCGCGGACGACACCGTCGTCATCAACGAGTTCATTGCACAAGACCTGGGACAGAATGCGAAGAAGCTACGCATCGAATACTTCGTCGAAGCCGATGGCCATCGGCTGATCGAGAAAGAGCATGATCTGAACGTGCAGCGGGTGGTGCCGATCAGTGGTGAAGCAGCAGACCGGAGTTGGACGCCAGAGTTCCCCGGCATGAAAGGCTCCCTCGCCGAGTGGACCCCGCCTTTCCCTCCTGAGCAATGGCATCGGGAATGGGTACGCAAGCGGGATGAAGACTACTACAAGCAGTACCGGGCAACGCCGAAGCTGTTCGTCAATCCGAAGACAGCGAAGAAGTTGTTCAGCAGCAGGTTCGGTGATGCGACTTCGATTCGCATCACCAAGCCGAACAAGGCTGTCATCACCGATGCCGAGTTAGCTGAACTCCGAACCAAATTGACAGCGATGCTGCGTCCCAGCGACTTCGGTCTCACCTGGCAGAATCTCCGCGACCAAGGGTTACAATCAGCCACCTCCGGTGGTACTACCAATATGTTCGGTGGCTTGTTTGCCGGGTTCAGCTTGTTCCTCATCGTAGCTGCCGCATTGCTGGTGGCGCTGCTGTTCCGCTTGCGACTGGAACGACGAGCCAAGGAATTGGGGCTGCTTCTCGCTGCTGGTTGGCCTGTCAAACTGGTTCGTCGTACAGCACTGAGTGAAGGATTGTTATTAGCCGTGCTCGGCGCTCTCCTCGGCATCCCCCTGGCGCTCGGCTACGCCTGGCTGATGGTGAATGGCTTGCGTTACGGCTGGGGTGGACTGCTTGCCAGTGATTCATTGCATCTGCATTTCACGCCAACCACGCTCATCGTTGGTGCTGTCGCCAGCATCTTCATTGCTGTGTTGGCCATGTTGCTGTCGCTGCGAAGCCTGGTGAAGCTGCCTGCCCCGATGCTGCTCGCAGGTCGAACCGAACTGCCGGTGACAAGCCAGACACCGATGCGCCCCTGGCGACGTTTTGCACCTTGGGTACTGCTCATGTTGGCATTTGGTCTGTTGGGTTTCGGAGCAACGTTGCCTTTGGCCCAGCAGCCTGGGTGCTTCTTTGGTGCCGGGTTCCTGTTCCTCTTTGCAGCCATCCTCTGGGTGAGCCAGTATCTTCGACGCAAGAACCATCGGTCGCTCTCGGAGCAGTCATCACTCTGGACCCTCGGACAGCTCAATGTCAGTCGGTCGCCCAGCCGCAGCCTGGCCACGATAACCCTGCTGGCGGCTGGATGTTTCCTTGTTGTTGCTGTCGGTGCCTTCCGTAAGGGGAAGGTCAACACCGAAGATAAATCATCGGGTACAGGTGGCTACGCCTTGCTGGGTGAGACCGATGTTCCCCTTCGTTCCGTCCCATCAACCCTGGAAGATTGGAAGGTGCTACTAGGCGACCGGTTTGATGAGGTGAAAGACAAAGTCGCATTACTGGTGAATCTGCAATGGGTCGGCCTGCGGCTTCGTTCGGGTGATGATGTATCGTGTCTGAATCTGTATCAGCCCACGAAACCCAGGGTTCTGGGAGCCAGCACCGCGTTTACTGATCGTGGTGGCTTCGATGTGACCCTGGGTGTCTTCTCCCAGGAGGAAGCCATCCGCAACAACCCCTGGAAGTACCTGCAGACCAGCAGCGATTTGAATCTCTTCCTCGATGATCACACCGCACAGTGGGTGATGCAGAAACAGCTCAAGGACAAGATCACACTTCTTGATGAAACCGAGCAGCCTCGCGAGGGTTTCTTTGCAGGCATGATCAACGGTTCGATCTTTCAAAGTGAACTACTCGTCAGCGAGAACCAGTTTCGTCAGCTCTACCCCAGCGAAGCAGGCTATCGCTACTTCCTGATCGCTGCACCTGCAGAACAACTGGCGAGCATCCGCAACAGTCTGGAACTGATCTTCGGTGAAAGTCATGGCATGGTAGTCGAGACCACAGCCAGCAAGCTGGCAGCGTTCCATGCAGTGGAGAACACCTACATCGGTACCTTCCAGGCCCTGGGTGGGCTTGGGTTGCTGCTCGGCACAGCGGGGCTGGCTTTGGTTATTCTTCGCAACGTCCAGGAACGACAGAGTGAGATGGCGCTGCTGCAGGCAGTGGGCTTCACCCGTCAGCAACTGGCTCGCACCATCCTGAACGAAGTTGCCTGGCTGACCATCCTGGGCATCATCATTGGTTGTCTGGCTGCACTCTTTGTGGTCGCCCCACTCCTCACCTCCGGAGCCGCCTGGCAGTTGGCATTCTGGCTGTTACTGGTAGTGTTGCTGGTTCCCATCGTGGCGATCCTCTCCAGCCTGGCGGGACTGCGGTTGGCGTTACAGTCGCCACTGATACCTTCGTTACGGGGTGAATAGGGTCGTAGGAATTGTAAGGTCAGTACACAGTGCAACGTCGTTCAATGTTGAACTTTCACTCAAGTTAGGCTGAATCACTTTGTAGCGGAAGCAGCTGCTACATTGCGTACGCTTGATACATCCCGTACAGCCTGCACGTTGAGTACAGAATCGGCAACACTACTACAACTGTCACATGCAATCCCTGCCATCTAATCCGCAGAGGGACGATAACAGGGGCATCCGGCTTCTCTGTTCAGGATGAACAGCGCGTACGGTGCGTAATGGAGTACCTTGATGTCACCAAAATCCCTCTCTCTCGCTGGTTTGTCTACTGCACTCTTGTCCTGCATCGGCGCACCGGCCTATGCCCAGTCGCCTGTTCCTGTGGTTCAACTGCACGTTTTGGAAGATAAGACCCCTGCTTCCACCACCGTAGTTGCCCCCGCTGAAACATCCTGCGATGTCTGCTCACCAGCAGCAGCTGCTGCTCTCAACTTCGGTGGCCCCTGGCAGACCCGCACCAAGCTCACGGGCGACTGGGGCGGTTTCCGCAACGATCTGGCCAACTGTCATGGCATCACCTTCGATGGCAGCTTGACCCAGTTCTACCAGGGCATCGACAGTGGCGGTCGCGAACAGAAGTATTTCTACGGTGGCCGCATCGATAACCTCATCAACATCGATGGCGAGAAGCTGGGCCTGATGAAAGGATCGTTCATCAACTTGCACGCTGAAACACTCTTCGGTGAATCAGCCAACTTTGCAGCAGGTACCATTTTCCCGGTTAGCCTCGGGCAACTTTTCCCGGTACCAGACGATACCGTCACGGCTCTGACCGGCATCAAGTACACGCAGTTCCTCTCGAAGAACTTCGCTGTGTTCGGTGGAAAAATCAACACACTGGATAACTTCAATCAGCCTTATGCTGGTGGTCGAGGTGTCGATGCCTTCATGAACACTTCGTTTGGCTTGCCCGTCGTTCTGGCTCGAACGATTCCCTACTCCACCTGGGGTGGTGGATTGGCCGTCTTGAATGATAAGGAAGAGATTGTCTTCAGTCTGTCGGCCTTTGATACCAATAACACCCCCACGACAACGGGCTTCAGCACTTTCTTTGACAATGGTGTGACACTGCTGGCCCAGGCCGCCTTGCCTGTCACCCTCAATGGCTTGCCGGGCCATCAGAGTATTGGTGCCAGCTACAGCACCGGCAGCTACCGCTCCATTGATCGTACTGCCTACTTTGATCCCAATCAGGGAATCATCAACACCAGCCCGATTGAGCAAGGCTCCTGGTCGATCTTCTATCTGTTTGATCAGGCTCTGTTTGCTGACTGCTGCAACCCCAAGCGTACCTGGGGTATCTTTGGTAACCTCGGCATCGCAGACGATAACCCCAACCCCATCCGCTGGGCCGGTAACATCGGCTTCGGCGGAGCCAGCCTGGCGACCAGCCGCCAGTACGATACCTGGGGCGTGGGTTACTTCTACAACGGCCTGAGCAACAATGTGAAGAACTTCGCCCCGAACGTGCTGCAGGTGGGTGATGAGTCGGGTGTGGAACTCTTCTACAACCTGGGCGTGACACCCTACTGGCACATCACTCCCGATTTCCAGGTGATCCTGCCTGGCCGGGAACGAACCGATACGACCTTTGCCCTCGGCCTTCGCATGAAGCTCGATTTCTAGTCTGAAGTCACCATGCCGATCAACACTCAAGGAGGGGAACAACCCCTCCTTTTTTCGTTTTGATGGAGTGCATTGGAAAAATCCAGATAATGATCGACACACCTCACCTGCACGGCGCAAAGAGTAAGTGAGCGTGATACGCAGGATAGCCACAGGGAGAGTGTGATGCAGGTGGCAGCATGACTGGCTCCGCGAGAACGGAGGCCTGGCAGGCGTTTTACGACGCTCATGCTGCGCGCCTCTGGCGGAACGTCGCCCAGCGAATCGCAGGTTCAGCCGATGTCGCGGATGTCGTGCAGGAAACCCTGTTCGCTGCTGCCCGCAGCTTTGCTCAGTTCGATACTTCACGTGGTTCCGCATGGAACTGGCTCTGGGGCATTGGGCATCGTCAGGTAGCACTCTACTACCGCAAACGCAGTCGATTGCCAATCTCTGATACCGATGCTGAAGGCCTGTCAGCCTGGCTCGAAGCATCCGATGAAACGGCTCATGCTCAGGTGGTTCGCCGCGAGTGGGGCGAACTGGTCAGGGAGGCTTTGTCCACGCTATCAGCTGAGTACGATGTCTTGCTGACAGCTCGTTATCTGGAGGAACGCACGGTGGAGGAGTTGTCACACGAAGCGGGTCAGACGGAATCAGCCTTGCGTTCCAAGCTGGCTCGTGCCCGTGCCGCTTTGCGTGAAGAACTCCTTCGCCAACTGCCTTGTCTACAGAAGGAACAGCTTCAGGGGGAACTGTCATGACAGAACCTCGTCACGACGAACGTCCCATCGCCGAACTGCTGAAGCAGACCCAGCATCCTGTTGCGCCTGTCGATGAAGCGCTCCTCGCACGGCTGCGTCAGCAGACTTCCACTATGGTGCAAACCAACACCGTAGTTCCCTCGTCGTACTCATCACGTTCAGTTCATTCAGCGCGAACCCCTTCATTCTGGAGACGACCCATGGTGCGCTTTGGCATGGCTATGTCCGCAACGGTTCTACTAGTGATGGGGCTCGCGGTTGTTTCGTGGATGAAGCCAGCCACGGGTATGACCCTGGCAGAAGGCCTTCACAGCCTGGAGCAACTCGGCTCCTTCGAAGCTACCCAACGCAATGCAATGGGTGTACAGAACCTGCACTACTTCAAACCAGCGATGCTGCGTATCGATCAGGGTTCGCAGTATGTGCTCCATCGCGATGGGCAAAGCTGGGAAGTGAACGAAGCAGAGAACCGGGCCACCCGCAGTGCTGCATCGCTGTTCGAGAACAACCAGTTGAACATCCGCAAGCTGCTTCGCTTGCCCGGCGATGCGGCTCTATCGGAAGAACCTATCGAAGTCAGACATCCTGAACCAGGGCTGGAAGAGCGACTCTATCACCTTGGCCGCAGCACCTTGCAACTCCGCTGGCAGGTCAGTCAGAAGAACAGGCAGACCAAAAAGATCATCCTGATCGATCAGGCCCAGCAGCCCGTGCGTGAAGAAGAATTCACCCTGACATCCACCAACGCGATGGTGAATCCCGAAGCATTCCAACTGAAAGACACCCTCACCGAAGATGGTCGCGTCGGCGTAGTGCAGGATATCCAAGGTCTTGTTGCCGTTCGTCCCGTTGGCCGTGAACGCTGGACACCACTGGCCGTGGGTGACTTGCTAAAGCCCGGCGATATGGTTCGTGCCAACCTTCGTGGTGCCAATGCCGCCCGCCTTCGAATGGCACCCAACACCGATGTCACCTTTGGCCCTGGTGCAACTCTCGAACTCAAGACTCCCACCGATTATCGCCTCTATGCAGGCGAGATTGAAGTCCATCCACGTGGCCGCAAGGTAACGGTGATCAGTCCTGCACCGAGTGGTACGGACAAGACTGTCGTCGAAGCCAAGACCGTATTGCAAGCCGATGCAGACAAGCTCCTCACCATGAATGACCCACCAGCGTGGCTCAAGGGCTTCCAGGGAACCGTCGTTAATGAATCGCTCGGGCAATTGCTGGCCAAGGTCGATGGTCGGAATGTGCCGCTGACCGTGGGCTATCACAAGGTCGATGTGGATATCCGTGATGGCCTGGCCCGCACCACCGTGGAAGAGTCGTTCATCAACTCGACACCCACTGAACTCGAAGGCACCTTCTACTTCCCGCTTCCCAGCGATGCCAGCATTGCCGGGTTTGGCATGTGGATAGGCAACGAACTCGTCGAAGCGGACATTGTCGAGAAGCAGCGTGCCCGCGAAATCTTCGATATCATCCTCAGCGAAAAGAAAGACCCCGCTCTCCTTGAATGGGCGGGTGGCAACCTCTTCAAGACTCGTGTCTATCCCATCCCTGCCCACGGCGAGAAGCGGATCAAGATCACCTACACCCAGGCTTTGCCACTCGAAGGCAACCGCTTCCGTTACAGTTACGCCCTGCTCAGCGATCTGCTGAAAGCCCATCCGCTGAAGAAGCTGGAGATATCCCTCACCGTCAGCAGTGCCTTGCCACTGGCCAAGGTGCATTCGCCAACCCATGCCGTGCGGGAAGAGAAAACCAACACCGCCGCCCGGCTCGTCTTCTCCGCTCAGGAGTATGTTCCAACCCGCGACTTTGAGGCAGTTATTGAACTCGCTTCTACCCCTATGGCAGTAACGATGCTGCCTCATCGTCGCGGGGATGATGGCTACTTCCTGCTCCGGCTCGCTCCGCCACAAGCAAGCGGCGGCTGGGAACGGGATATTGTCCGTGATGGCCCGCCACTCAACGTGCTGCTCCTGTGCGATACTTCCGTCTCGATTGACAAGAACCAGAGGCAACAGCAGAAGGCGTTCGTCGATGCCTTGCTCGGCTCCCTGTCTGCGAAGGATACCTTCAACCTGGCGTGCTTCGATGTCGAGACCGACTGGGTCTTTCCTCAGCAGCAGCCTGCCGACATCAGGTCCATCACCGCAGCACAGACGATGCTGAACACACGCCGTTCGATGGGCTGGACCGATTTCGAGAAGGCTTTCGCCAGTGTGCAGAAGCAGGCATCACAGGTGGCTGGCACGGTGGTCATCTACCTGGGAGATGGCATTCCTGCCATGTCGTGGGGACACGATCCGAAAGTGCTGGTGGACAAGCTCAAAGGCATGATCGGTCGGGATAAGGCACCGGTGCATGCGGTAGCGCTCGGTTCCACCCATGAACCCATGACGCTGCGAGCGATGGCCAACCTGAGTGGTGGTTCCTGGCGGAAGATTGCTGCCGACCGTGGACCAGCGATGCAGGCACGTGATCTGCTGCAGGAACTGACCGATCCAGCTCTGCTGCGTGATCTCAAAGTCAGCTTTGCTGGCATCACCACAGCGAAGGTCTATCCCGAGATTCTCCCCAACGTGCAGCAAGGCACCGGCCTCGTGCTCACCGGGCGGTATCTGCCTGGCAAGGCTCAGACGGGAACAGTCTCAATCAGCGGTCTGCGAGGCAACACGCCCATTTCGTACCAGGCCAAGATCACGCTGCCTGAAGGCGATGCGGGGAACAGCTTCATCCCACGGCTGTGGGCTCGGCAGCACATTGAATCACTGCTCGAATCGGGTGGCAGCGCCAACCGGGAAGAGATCATCGCCCGGTCGGAAGAGTTCCATCTGATCACGCCTTACACCTCGATGTTGGTATTGGAGAACGATGCGATGCGGGAACGCTTCGCCGTGAAGAAGCGGTTCAACATGCGTGATGGCGAACGGTTCTTCGCCGATGGTAGAACGCAAAGTGAACTGCTGCTCCGTCAGAAGCAGATGAAGCTGGCCGCCGATTGGCGAGTGAACATGCAACGTACGACGCTGGCACAGTTGAGATTACTGGGGAAGGGACAGTCGTATCCATATACGGGAGATCCAACCAAGGATCAGCTCTTCTACTATGATTCAAATCTGCCGGCTGCTTGGGGAAGTCCAGCACGCCGAGGGATAAACCTGAGTTTCGTTTCGCCACAACCGACTATGGCAGGCGCGGGTGGTTTCGGAGGAGGCATGGGAGGTGATCATCTTGACAGGGACGGAAGTATCCTAGGTGAAGCAGAGCAAATCGACGCATTGGGAAGAGTGAACATCAATAGTGCTGGAAACGAAGTATCGCTGGAATCATTAGCCAATTATTCAACAGGACGTTCTAGAGAGGACCGAGATGATGCTGATGTGAGTACGCTAGGCAAGGATGGACTGGAGCTCGACAGCAAGAATCGAAGGTTTTTAGGGAAGAATTTCGTCACCAACATGAGTGATGCCCCGATGGATTCCAGGGGACTCAGCGATTTCGGTCTCATTGCGGAAAGACAGAATAAACTGCTCCAAAAAGAAGAAGTCCTCGAAGAGGCACTGAAACAAACTGAGCTAGGTCTTTCTGTTGAATACGCCGAAGATGAATTCGACAGCACGAAAGCAGTTCGCTACGCCGGTCGTGCACGAGGTGGACGTGGTCAGGCCTACTTCCGTCAGCCCTATAACCCGCTGAACCTTCAGCAACTCTTCCCCCACCTGCCAGCAGTACCACTCATTGCCAAGCCTACCGTTGCCAAGGCGCCCGTCTGGTCGCCGGAGATTATTGACATCGTTACGTCACTCGATCAGCGGGCGAAGCTTCGTGATCTTGCGGGCAGCGCCCTGGTGCTGGATCGGGTTGTCGAATCGTACGATGTCCGCCGTGGTGCTCTCAGCCATCTCAATAAACGAACCGAGTATCTCAGCTCAGCCGGTTGGCTCGTCAGTCAAGTGAACGACATGCAGCCTAGCCTGATCGAATGGTGTACTGCCAGCGAACGGGCAGTGCTGAACCTGGCATACCTCACAGGAAGAATACACCCCAGTTCACAACCCGAACGGGAAGAGCTACCCATCCAGTGGGCAGACAAATCGCTCGAAGACCTGACCCGAACCTTTGGCCAACTCCCTGCCAAGCTCGAAAAGCTGGCAGATGGTCTCGTTCGCATCACGCTCACTTACCCCGAAACACTCTCAGTGATCTGGACCATCGACACCCAGCGCAAGGTGCTGGTGAAGGTGGAACATCTGAACGCCGGGAAGATCAATGTCACCGAAGAGTTCCACGACTTCCAGCAGGTAGCCGGCCGCTGGTGGGCCACTCGTCTGACCGTCAACGATGACAAGGGCAGGCTGGTCAGCCAGTCGATCCAGAAGGTGCAGGCCATTGCACCAGAGATCATGGCTGCACGCTTGGCCGATGCCAAGAAACAGCAGGCAACGTGTCTGATGCTGCCTGCCCCACTGCCCACGCTGGCCGAAGCCAAGAAGGCAACCGCACCGGGTGGTGCAGGTGGTGCTGTCGAACATCTCATCATACTCAGCCACTTTGCAGCGACTCAGCAGTGGGCACGAGTGAAAGTGCATCTCGATCAATTGGAACGTCTATCACAGAAGTATGCAGCCATACCACTGATTCGCCTGCTGGTGCAGTATGCCAGCCGCGATCATGCAACGATGCAGCAGGATGTCTGGAAACAGACCGAAGCCTTGCTGAAATCGCCACTGCCCGCACTCAACGATGAGTGGAGCAGGGCGGCATTCCTCCGCAACCACCTGAGCAGCGTGGCATCCCCAGCCGAGATGTTGCGCTACCTGGAAGCCCATGACACTGTCTTCACCCGTCAGCCTGCTCACCTCCGAACTGTGCAGGAGAAGCAGAAGCTGGTGGCACAGTACCTGGCCAACTCCAATCGCCGGGATGAAGCATTGGAACTGTGGAAGACACTGGCGAACGCCGATCTCTTCGATGCCAGTACGCAGTGGAGTTACTTCACTACGCTGCTGCAGATGAACGACATCGATGCAGCCCACCGCCACTTCTTCATGCTGATTGAGCCGAATCGCCAGGTCTTCCTCGGCGATGATGACAGCCAGCAATACTGGCAGCAACTGTTCATGAAGCTGCACGAGCTGGGCCGCTACACCGAGATGTTCAGCCTGGCTTCGCAGTGGGTGAAGCGGATGCCTACACAACGGCTGGGGCATCAGGCCTATTTGCTCTCCCTCATCCTCACCGAACAGGAAGACGAATTCCACCGCACCCAGTTAAGCTGGATCCAGGCTGGCCCCGGTGCCAAGTCAGGGACGGTGCAGGACCGTCAGTTTGAATCAGCCCTCAGTGTGGCACTGAATCAAAGCTACTTCGGCTTCGAGCACAACTGGCGACAGCAGAATCAGGTGGATGAGAAGCTCCATGCTCCGCTCATTGCCTTTGCGGAAGCCTATCTGTCTGATCCTCGTGCTGTGGGTCACGTGCAGCAAGTGCTTTCCAGTTCAGCAGGCCAGACCGCCAAGGGCATAGCACTGCGAGAAAGCCTGCCGGGCCGTGTGGTGGAGGCTGCAGCGAGCATGCCCCACGCCAACCTCTATGCCCTGATTCAGAACGCAGGCTATGTCACGTATCGCAATGAAGAGATGGCCAAACTTCACAAAGAGCAATGGGTACAGGTAACAGCAACACTGAAGACCCGCTGGCAAGCCCTCACCGATGCGAAAGCCAAGTATGCGATGGGTTCGCTCCTCGGTCAGGTACTTCAGCAGCGTATTGATGGCACAGCCTACCTGGCATTCCTTCGCGAGCGATTGGATAACGAAGCGAAAGAGTATCGCCTCGGGAATCTCAACAATATCTATGCACACCTCTATTCGCAGGAGATGACACCTGCGGTGGAGAAGGAACTCTTCAGCCTGCTGCAGCAGCTCGATGGGCCCGATCAGCCGAAGGCCACGCTGCTGCTCGCACAGTCGCAACGATTGGCACAACTCGTGGAGCGATTGTTGCAGGCACGAACCAGCAAGTTGCACGCAGCCATCCCTGAGAAGGAGAAGCTGGATCGAGTCAAGCTGCAAGAGAAGCAGGCTGCTGCCACGAAGCAGGCTCATCGTGAAGTGTATGAACGCCTGCAGCAAGCAGATGTTACCAAGCTGGAAACATTGACACCCTGGGTCGAGGTGGAGATTCTCTACCACCGCATCAAGGCGGGCGATGACTCCAGCAGCATCGCAGCCGCTACCTGGAAGGCGTATGAAACTGTCCCCGCAGCACAAAGCAAGTTGACGCTGCTCACTATCAAGACCTACGACGATCTTCATCAACTGCAACTCGATGCACTTTACGACAGTGTTCGGAATCGTCACCTCACGGTGCTGACTTACCTGGCATCTCTTCCCAAGGCCAAGCAGCCTGAAGCTTCCGCAAAGCTGAAAGACTTCATCGCCAGCAAGCTGAAAGCTGAGCCCGACTCCGACTACTGGAAGATGGCCTGGCAGCGGTTGCTGATTGCTATCGATCAGCCGAAGGAACTGGAAGTCAGCCTGAAAGAGTGGCTGCAGACCTCTGGTACCGATCAACGATATCGCTTGATGCTGGCCTATCTGCAAGCAGAGCGAGGCGGGTTGCAGGAAGCGGTCGAAATGCTGGAGAAGGTCAAAGCCGAAGATGAGTTGGCACCCGCTGACTGGCGAGCGCTCAGCGATTGGCTTCTGGCTCTCGATCAAAAGGCTCGCCATCATCAGGCTAAGGCACAGCAGTATGCGACGTTCTCGGAACAAACTCTCTACGGCTGGTTACAACAGCAACACGCTATGGTGCAGCGACAAGGGCAGGGCGTTCCTTCGCAACTGAATGTCGATACCTTCATTGTCATCCCGGAACTCTTCCGCAAGACCCAGTCGCCTGCCCACTACTTCCACACCGTGCAGGCACTCTACGAAGCGACCAAGGACTTCCGCCTGCTCACCGGCATGGCTGATGGCACGCTAGGCCACACTCCGGGCCAGGTCTACGAGATGCTCCAGCACTGGCGAAGGCTCATCAGCGTCTTGCAGGAAGAAGCAACCCTTGATGAACTCAGTAAACGGATCGATGAGCTTCGCAAGTCGTCGACATCCAATGTGGATCGCCGGGCACTGGATCTGCTGCAGGCTTTTCTCCATCGCAAAGCAGCGACCCAGATCAATCAACCTGGCGTGCATGCCAAGCAGGCCGTTGAATGCCTGCAGCGGGCGATGCAGCATGCCTGGCAACCAGAAGAGCCAGCAGCACTCGCCCGGCTCATTCAGCAGATGCATCAGGAAGACCACGCCGCCTGGAAGGAAGAACTCACAGCGGTCTACACCAAGCTCATGGAACTGACCAGGCCCGGTTCTCCGGAGCGGGTGGAAGTGACCTACTACTATTCGACTTACCATCCGCAACCGTTCCAACTGCTGGAACGGGCCATCAAAGAGGTGCGAAGCAAGCAGAAGAATGGCCTCTTGCCTGAGTACAGCCAGCTCATTGTGGGCGCGTACCTGGGCATGAGCCAGGGACATGAACAGGCCACCGAAGCCCTGGCCCAGCAGGAACTGGCTCGCCCCGGCTATTCGATGGCATCGCGCGAGTGGTTCAAGAACCAGTTGGAATCGATCTTTGTCCGGGCCTATCAAAGCAATGGTAAAGTGAGCCTGGGACAAGGAGAACAGCTCTACCGTGCTCTCGAATCGCTCTTTGAGAAGGCAGTGCAGTCAGCACCATCACAGGAACGGCGTAGCCACTACATCGGTCAGCTGTGTGCCCTCTACCAGCAGGCCAAGGCCCATCAGCAACCCACGGTCATTGCCGATTGCAAGGCCATGCTGATGACACGGATTCTGCCTGCACTCAAGACACTCTCCCATCAGCGACGTGATGTCACCATCAACATGGCCAGCACCCTGGAGAATATCGTTGGCAAGAACGAAGCCATGCAGTTCCTGCTGGATGAGTACGACCGTGCTCCGATCAGCGTTCGCCGTTTGCCTTACGATGGCTGGGAAGCTTACAACAGCTATCTCGCCAGTTGGCGGCCAGGCGTGACAGATGCCACGCTGCTGGATCGCTACTTCCAGATCGTTGTGAAGCGATTGACCAACTACCTGGTGCATGGTACGCAGAGTAACGAAGCCTTCTTCCGTGGACATTCCTACTACTGGGCCGAGAAGGAAGATACCTTCGCTGCGACAGCCCTGGCAGTCTTTGCTGCCCGGGAACCCGCACCAGACCTTGCAGAACGAGTCGCCAATTATCTGCGAGGAAGCATCAACAAGCCGAGCAAAGCCGTCGACTTCCTGCAGAGCATCCGTCGCACCGCAGCCTTTAGCGAGAATGTGCAGTATCTGCTGGCCACCACGTTGATGGAGGTCAACAAGCATGCGGAAGCTGTAGTGGAGTTGAAACAACTCTACGCAGCCAGACCGTCGCTGCGATACGGCTTGCGACTGATGGGCTGCTATCACACCCTGGGCCAGCGTGAGCAGTTGCATCAGGCTCTGGCATCGGTCGAGAAGGTCTACGCTCCGAAGGGGGCATGGAACCTTGGCGACCTCTCCCGCGTCGCACAGACCTGCTATGAAACGCAGCTCTATCTCGATGCAGAGCGGCTCTATGGCATCCTCATTCCCCAAGCTCGTCAGGCCAATCCGAACCCACGGCAGGATGAGATGTGGAACTACTACCGTTACCAGGCACTAACGCTCATCGAACTGGATAAGACAGGCCCAGCTCTCGATAGCATTGCATCGGCCATCGTGCTCTGGGGCAGCACCTTCCAGCAGCGTGCTGATGTGCTCGAGAGCTTGCGAACAGTAATGGATCGTGCGAAAGACCCACAGGCTGTCATCAACTATCTCGACGCTGAGGCACGCAAGAACAATGGCAAAGAGAACGTGCTGCTTCGACGTATGCTCGCTGAAGTACTGATCGCCAAGCAGAAGCACGGCCTGGCTGTCTCGCAACTGAAGCTGGTGCTGGAGATCAAGCCTGACGATGATACAGCCAGCAAGCTGCTGATCCAGGCGTACGATGTACTGGGCCAATCAGCCGAAGCACTGCAAGCTGCACTCCATCGTTCTGAATATGTCAGCAGACAGACAGCCACCTGGAAAGAACTGGGCGATCGCTTGAGCAAGCTGAACGAAGCAGTTCAAGCCGAACGGGCCTACACCTCACTGATCGAAGTGCTACCGAATGATGCTGACAGCGAGATGGCACTGGCCCAGGTGCGGGAAGGACAGAATCGCTGGGAGGAAGCTGTAGTCCATTGGAAGCTAGCCCGCGACTACCGCAATGAAGACCCATCGGGGCTGCTGGGACTGGCGAAGGCCTACTTGCATCAGAAGCAGTGGCCGAATGCTCAAGCAACCATCGATCAGCTTCGCAAACCAGCCAAACCCTGGCACCAGCGGTTTGAGTCGCTCAAAGTGAAGGAGCAGGTAGAGGAACTAACGAAGCGACTGAACGAAGGGAAGAAATGATAACATTCATTCCCTCTCCCTCCCGGGGAGAGGGTTAGGGTGAGGGGTTCTTCTTGCAGCGCAGCCCATCGTTTAATGTAGGGCTTCGCCACAGTGAAATCCCCCTCACCCCCAGCCCCTCTTCCCGGTGGGGAGAGGTGAGCCAGTCAGTCAACTTACTTGACAACTGTCGGTGGTTTGACATCCAGCCTTTGAAAAAGCTGCTTGATCTCGGCCGTCATCACTCGTGGAGCCTGGACGAGTACACTATTGGTTCGAGCATCACTTAATATGGAGGCAGCCTTGTAAATCGTCTTGAGAACTTCAGCAACTTCGTTGGCACTCGTGTTTCTCAGATGAAATGTGGTGAAGTCATTGCTCTCAGGCTCAGGTGGGTTCAGGTTCCGTTCCTTATTGCCGTAGAAAGAGTCTAACGCTGTTTTGTAGCCTTCAGTAGTGGTTGACTGCTTCTTTTGTCGTTTGAACACCATCGTGAGTTGACTAGTGACAGGCATCACGTTGCTGGTGCATAACTCCCAGCCTTTCGCTCCCAGGGCATTGAGATCAGCTTCCTTGATCTCCGAGCTTTGTAGCGTTTTGTACTCCCATTGTGGAGTTGCTTGATCCAGTGGAACAGAATCCAGTGCAACACTGTACTTGCTAGGCGCTCTGTATTCGGTGTAACGACGGCTTTCCTGTGCGGGCTGCCCTAATCTATCCTGTCCTGGCTCCTGAGCCCCACTGTTACTGATAAAGTAACTGCCTACCGTGGCTCCTGATGCCAGCACTGCAGCCAGCAGCATCATGACGATTGACTTACGCATATGCATCTCCGTTATCGTTGTGGTTAAGGACAGAATCGAAACAGACAAACCCGAAGTAGTGCGCACTAATCCACGAGTCAGTTGGAACAAGGCTGCAGGCACCACAGCGGGTGTGCAGGCAGCTACTGCGATAGCCATCGCATTCTGTTGATTTTTGGATTGGAGTTGCATCTGCAACCGCTTACGAGCCCGCGAGAGCAAACCCGATACCGAGTTGACCTGTAAGCCTAACTGCCGTGCTACCTCCGCCTGGGGTATGCCTTCGAGGATGCTAAGCACAAAGACGGCATGCTCGCGTTTCGGCAGTTGCTTGATCGCCTGATGAACATGGACCAGATCATCGTGCCAGACTTCGTTCTGGCTGATGATGCTGGTTTGAGTAGCCTTTCGGGTTTCACGGGCCAGCCGTCGAGCGGTAGCTTGCCGTGATTTAAGGCACACTCGCACAGCCACGCCATGCAGCCAGGCTGCCAGTGATTCCCGTTTCTTGATCGACGCACTTTGCCGAACCAGTGTCAGGAACGTGGCCTGGAAAGCATCTTCCGCATCGGCTTCCGAACGCAAGGCATTGCGGCAGACAGCCCACACCATCGGCCCATGCCGACGCACCAGTTCCGTGAAACTGGCATCATCCCGCTGCTTGCCAAACTGGTGCAGCAATTCCCCATCCGAGACACTGGGCCTCGTGGGCATTTGTTTCATCAGAAGGCTGATCAAGCGATTATCCATCATCAGCTATGCTAGCGTTATGACAGAGAATAGTTCCCACCAGCAAACATATTCCTGCGCGCATTGTTGGAGTACCGCCTTCAGGCGGCTGAGTTCTCGCATAGACAGCAAGCAATACTCTGTATGTCACCACTACCAATACAAACCCAAGCGAACACTGAAGATGTTGGCGAGCGTCGGGTCGTTGTTCGCGACATCGGGAAATGCAGCGGAATAGTTGAACATCAGCCTGGTGTAGTCGTTCAGGTACCAGTTCACTCCCAGCGTCATTTGGTAGAGCAAGGTGCCTCTCGGATCGCCATTGTCATCAGGTGGCAGGTTGGGTGAGTTGAAATTGGTGAAGTTGAACCGGGCAGCTAGCTCAATGGCACCATAGCCCCCTCGTGGATCGCAGCGATCGCGTACCATGGGTCGTAGCACTTTCACCTGATCAAAAGCGCCTCGTTTGGTGTCGTAGCCTCGATGCTCCCCTGTCAGGAAGTAGCTGGTTTCGACGTAGAAGCCATGCAGAAAAACCGTGCCTGCATTGATTTGCTGAATCGTGGTGGCAATCCATTCAGACTGGATCGAGAGTGGGCCATTCACCCAGGCAAACTGCAGGTTATACAGTTGCTGACTGTCCGAAGGTATGATGATGGTGGGAAGAAACGGCGAAGCGGGATTGTCCGAAACGGTCAGCAGATTGGAGTTAGGCCCTGGAGTATATTGCACCATCCCATTCCTGGGTGATCGCTGCGAGAGGGCTATACCTACATGCAGAAGCTGAAACGTATCATCGTTGAGATCGTAGATCGGTAAAGCAGTCACCCGGCCGGTGAGCGCCCAGGCATCATCATCACCCATGCTCTGGCCACCGTTATTAGTGCCATCGCGGAACAATCCCCAGACAACTGTCATCCGTTCGTCGTCAGGCCACCAGTGGCTGGTGATGCCCCAGTTGTAGGTGGGGTCCAACTGATTGAGCGGTGAACGCTCGATGAACGTGATGTAGTTGGAACTGGTGTTCGCTTCCAGGGTGAAGGGTTCAAGCTGGTTACCAATACGCACTTCACGGACTACGGGAAACACCTTCAGACCAACAAAGACATCACGCATCCGTGGCGTGCCACCAGCCAGTTCCACTTCCGATACCCAATGTACATCATCACTGATGGTTCCCTGTGCCCCCAACCGCATGCGACGCAGGCCATACCCGTTCTGCAAGTCACCAATGATGGCCTGACTCTCCGCAGACTGAGCCGCCACGATGGCATCAGTTTCAATACGCCCCCGCATCTGCAACGTCGGCTTCAGCCACTCCTCCACGGGATGTGGTGGTGGGGTTGGTTGGAACAATCTGAGTCGAGGTTGTTCGAGAGGCGGACTGCTGACGACAGGCGCTTCCTGGAATGCATCAGTAGCAAAGCTCGTCGGGCGCACAAGGTCTTGTTGGAGTACCGGCTTTAGCCGGCCAGCGCTTGCCTGCCGATTGAAGTCAGTAGCTTGTTGATTATCGTGAGCGTTGCCGCCTGAAGGCGGTACTCCAACAGTTGTGGTGCGCGCAGGCATCTCCTGCCCCACGATCTGGCTGGTCAGCAGGGTGACGATGATCAAACTGGAACGACAAACGCTATTCATGGAAAGCAATTCATACCATCAATGCACTTTGGGCCTCATAGCACAAGCAGTGAGGGTGTCAATGCAGGGTAGTTATGAAGGATGGGGCGAGACTTCGGCTAAAGGATAGTTCATCCAACGAAACTGCCCGTTACTCGTGTGTGTAACGGGCAGTGCGGGAGTGAAGGTTCAGGCTTTACTCGCTAGACTTGTTATTTCGCTGAGCTGCTTCCAGCTTCTTGATATCTTCGGGTGAAAGCTTGGGGCGATCGACCTTGATCGTCAGCTTGTTCAGTTTGGCAGTAAGCGGGAAGGGTGGCTGATAGTCGGCATCGTTGACACCCGTCAGCGTATCTGAGCCGATATCAAAGCTCTCATCCCACTGCAGGATCATCGGCAACGTGTGGGGCATCGTGATCGTCTGCACTTCGTTGCCATCGACCTTGAGAGTACCAGTCCCAGGCCGACCGAGGCCGCTCATGTTATTGAACGCCAGCGTACCCACACCCAGGCCATCATACTTGAAGTCAAACTCAAGGGTATGCTTGCCGGGCTTGAGTGAGTCCTTGCCTTCCCACTTGATGCGTTTCAGGTTGACGAGGTTCCAGAGGAAGACGGGCTTGCCCTTGAGGATGTAGAAGCCATAGCCAGCGAACCGCCCGCCGGAGGTGAGTATCATCCCTTCCGCACCATTTTCGGGAACAGTGATGTCCGCTGTGATGGTGTAGGAGGAATTGAGTATCATGGGCGAATCGCCTTGTGGTAACCCGATCATGGGGCGGGTGTACACGAACTCGGTGCGGCCTGCCGTAATATTGGGACGTGGTGCCACGATGCGGGCAGCAACCGAGGCATCCATCGGGAAGACCTGATACTTCCTGGCTTCCGCTATGAACATCTGCTTCAACTCTTTGACTTTCTCCGGGTGCTTGTCAGCAATGTTCTGTGACTGACTGTAGTCCGTGTTCAAGTCGTAGAGTTCGAGCACTTGATTGTTCAACGGGTCAGGATTGGCAGCTCCGAAGGCTTCCCAGGGTGCACGGTTCACCTTGGTGCTGAGGAACCAGCCTTCGTGATAGAGGGCCCACTGGCCGAACATCTCAAAGTACTGGGTCTTATGTCGCGAGGGTACCTTGGCGTTGGCAACATCAAAAGTGTAGACCAGGCTAGTCCCTTCGATCGGCGCTTGCTTGATGCCATCCACATATTCAGGTGCTGAGATGCCGCAGACTTCGAGAAGCGTGGGAACAATATCGTTCACGTGGCAGAACTGCTCACGGAGACCTCCCTTGTCCTTGATGTGGCCGGGCCAGGAAACGGCCATGCACTGCCGGACGCCACCCAATCTTGAAGCATTCTGCTTGAACCAGGTGAAGGGCGTGTCTAACGCCCAGGACCAACCAGCCGACATGTGATTGTAAGTCTGTTCCGTACCCCAGACATCGTACCACTTCATTTGTTCCTCAACAGGCATTTTGTTGATGCCATTGAAGAATGCGACTTCATTGGGAGTACCCAGTGGGCCACCTTCGGCGCTGGTGCCATTATCCCCGTTAATGTAAATGATGATGGTGTTGTCGAGCTTGCCCATCTTGTCGATAGAGTCGATCACTCGTCCCATCTCGAAGTCGTTGTAAGCCTCATAGGCAGCGAAGACTTCTACCTGCTTGATGAAGAGCTTCTTGGCCTCAGGGGTAAGTTTATCCCAGGGGGTGATGACATCATTAGGCCAGGGCTCAAGTTTCGTGTCCGCAGGGATTACACCCAGTCGTTTCTGGTTTTCGAAGATGCGCTCACGTAATTTCTCGTAGCCCTCGTCGAAGAGATGCATGTCTTGGATCTTCTTCACCCATTCCTTGGTGGGATGATGTGGAGCATGTGTAGCACCGGGAACGTAGTAGCAGAAGAACGGTTTGTTGGGATCAATCTGGTCGATACGATTGAGGTAATCGATGGCATCATCAGCCATGCCTGTGATAAGGTTCCATTCAGGTTTACCCTGGAACGGATAGATTTGGGTGGTGTTGCGGAAGAGGTTTGGTTGCCATTGATTGGCATCGCCACCGACGAAGCCATAAAAGTACTCAAAACCCTGTCCGATGGGCCAATTATCAAAAGGGCCAATCTGGCTGGCAGCAAATGCTGGGACGTTATGATCCTTGCCAAACCAAGAGGTAGCGTAGCCGTTGTCCTTGAGGATGCGACCGATGGTAGCCTTATCCTTAGGAATGATGCTGTTGTACCCGGGAAACCCTGTAGATTGCTCCGAGATTACACCAAAGCCAACAGAGTGGTGATTGCGGCCGGTAATGAGGGCGGCACGTGTAGGCGAACATAGAGCAGTGGAATGTATCTTGTTGTAACGCAAACCGTTCTTGGCGATACGGTCCATCGTTGGTGTGGGGATGACACCACCAAATGTACTTGGTACGCCGAAGCCTGAATCATCAGTCATAATGAGCAGGATATTGGGAGCCTTCTTGGGAGGCACAATGCGTGGTGCCCACCATGCCTGTGATTGCAGCGCACCATCTTTGATCACACCACCAAATGCTGGATCAGGAGCGGGAAGCTGGGTACCCGGAATCGTACTCGTTGCACCGGGTGAACCCAGTTGACCTGTTACCTGTACATTGGTTGCAGGCTGAGCAGGCGAGGCTTGGCTGCTGGCAGCACTTGAACCGCTTTGCAGGAAATCAGCTCGCAGGTCGAAGACGTTTTCCACGCCATGTGCCAGCTTGACCGAGCGGGTTACTTCCTTGCCGCCTGAAGTAGCTTTGAGGTTGTAGGAATAGAGCCCTGTATTATTGAGCGGCGGAGTATGGAAGCGGCGGGATGTTCCCGTCACGTCCATCTTCTGACCTTCGATTTCCAGCACAGCATCAGCCGGCACTTTGATCTCGAAGTAAATGATCTCATCAGGTTTTGGCGAAGCCACTGCCGGTGCAGCGTTCGCTGAGGAGGTAAGCCACGACGAACCATTCGCAGCTCCATACCCCATGAGAGCGCCAACTCCCATGACAGCCATGAATGCCCATTGCCGTTTCCACATTTTTGAAGTCTCCTGGAGGTGTCGAGATTGCATCAGCTTAGCACTGGGCTGTTTCGATGTATCGAGAAAACTTTGCTAATTGGATGTTTTTATCGAAGTTTCGCCGAGGCTGGAGATAGCTTGCATCGTTGTGGTGGAGACTCTACGAATTGATGTGTAGCCAGTTATTTGCTCCGCTTGAGATTCATCATTGCCTGTAGTTTGCCTTTTGTGTCAAACCCCGAGGGACGTTCGTTCTCAAATGTCTTTCCTGGTTGTGCCAAAGGAATGGCAAGCTTCAACGTGTCACCCTTTAGTTCATAAATGCCTTTCACCGTACTGCTCTGATCGCCTCGTTTGAAGGTGAGATCAATCCACTTGGGTGTTTTGCTGGCATCCGTCTTGAATTCCATCTCTGGTCCAAGGCCTGTGAGTTTGTTGCCAGCGATAGTCAATTTCTTGGGCATCTTCTCACTGGGAGCTTGCTTCCCGTTGGCTTCCATGTTGATAACCTGCCAACTGCCTTCCAGTTGCTTGAGATCGTCAACTGGTGCGACGTTGTTGATGGAAAGGATAGCGAACAAGACGAGATACATGGTGTCACCAAAAGGGTTGTGTAGCCTACTTGATTTTGGAGGAATTGCAGTTACGAGGCAAGCCTCACCTCCCGCCCCGTTCTCGCTGCTTCGTAAATCCCCAGGATAATCTGCACCGCTTTGCGGCCTTCGGTGCCGTCTACCATTGGTGGGCGGTTCTCCTGGATGGCAGCGACAAAGTCTGCCAGCTGTCGGCGATGGTATTCATGCGAGATGGCAGCAGGATTACTCGACCCGCCGCTGGCACCTACCTTCTGGGCGAACCTTTGGCGAATGGTCTCGTCGTCAGGCTGCGGCTTCAGGAACTCCCAGCGAAGCAAGTCTTCCTGTTCGACGACTGCTGACCCTGCGCTCCCGTGAATGCCGATGGTTTTGGGCAGACCGGGCCAGACGCTGGTGGTGGCCTGGATGACGCCGAGAGCACCGCTCTTGAACTGCAAACAGGCGACGGCGGTGTCTTCCACTTCGATGCGTTCATGAGCCAGCATCGCGGTCATGGCACTGATCTTCTCGACCGGGCCCATGAGCCATTGCAGCAAATCGACATTGTGGATGGCCTGGTTCATGAGTGCCCCGCCGCCATCGAGAGCTTGCGTCCCCTTCCAGCCACCTTCGTCGTAGTACTGCTGGGTTCTCCACCATTTGACAGTGGTTTCACCCAGGGTCAGCCTGCCAAACCGGCCCGCTTCCACAGCCTGCTTGACGGTGATGTTGGCATCCGCGAAGCGACTGGGGAAGATGGTACACAGCTTCACGCCATGCTTCTGGCAAGCAGCAATGAGGGCATCGCACCGTTCGAGGGTGATCTCGAGAGGCTTCTCGACGACGATGTGTTTGCCCGCTGCCGCAGCCAGCAGCGCCGGTTCCAGGTGGTTGCCACTGGGCGTGCAGAGGATGACGACATCCAGGTTCGGATGTTTCAGCAAAGCTTCCACGGTGGGGTAGTAGGTTGCACTACTTCCCACAGCCTGCTTCACTGCATCAGCATTGGCTTCCTTGCGACTCTGCAGCGCCACCAGTTCCGCGCCAGGCAGTTCCTTGATGGCAGCAGCGTGAAAGCGCGCGATCATCCCGCAGCCAATGATTCCGAAACGTACCATGTTGCTCTCGTGTTGATTCCAGTTGATGGGTGTTATGGTAGCAGCATCGCCAAGGCTTCGCCAACATTATGGTGGAGACGGCATTAGAACCGGTATTCTGCTGCTGTGATCCCGTTGGGATCAGAAACAGGCTCAAACAGAATCCAACGAAAAGACTGAACATTCCCAGGCCTGAACCATTCTTGGAAGGAACGGGTGGTGGTGATTGTTCTTCATCCTCATCATCTCCCTGGTTGTCCATGGGAGACTTCTCGTTTACTGGCTTACGATAGAGCGACTTCATGAACTCCTGTCGGGACTTGTCAGCATCCCTGGCACGGCGTTCTTCCAGCTTCATCCGTTCCGATTGCAGTTTGATGTCCCGTTGCTGGAGCTTGTAGCACATCGATTCATGATCACGCAGCAAGCCACGGTAGAGGTTGTGCATGCTCAGCGGAATCTCCGTCTTCTGCTTCATCGTGGCTTCCAGTTCCTTGATGTGCTTGCGACGCTTCTTGATGGTGCGAGTTATCTCCCGGCTCATGCTCAACTCAGCAACCGCATTCAGTACCTGCATCCGCTTGATCCATCCCAGGATGTAGTTGACGTGCTCGGCACAAACCCAGGGGAACGATTCGCCTGCTTTCTGGAGAATCTCTTCCGGGGTATGGCCTGCCTTGGTCCAGACCAGAAGCTGGTCTTCAAAGGCCTGGTGGTTGAAATCGCTAGGTAACTTGATGGTGATGAAGTCCATCGGTCTGGCTCCGTGAGGTAAGAAACGCAAGGTCTCTACCTAAGGGCCAATGTCGCGCTAGTGTCGCATGTCTTTCCTCTCATAAATGGTGTTTCCCAGCGAGGAAATGACTATTTTGCAAAATTTTTTGTCGCATGATTTGTCGCATTCCTCTTGACGGAATCGGGCAGCCGGGTATCTCCCAGCCTTCGAGATGGGGGGATATTCCATGAAGACGGCACTCCGCTGGATGTTGACACTGGTGATGGCTGGCGTTTGTGGGTTTGGCATTTACCAGTGGTTTGAGAAGTACAAGATTCCGACGATCCGTGCTGAAGTGCAGGCCCCGCTCTACACCGTGGCCCATCCCGATGAGATCAAGGCTATTCAAGAAGGCAGGCAAGTAGTACAGTTCGGGCCGATGCCTGGCAACGCCTACTATGCCGGCGGCCTGGCGTTCAAGCAGCCTGAAGAAGCGATGGTCTGGCTGAAGAGCACCGGCAAGTACGATGAAGGCTGGCGAGTCTATGAACTCTCAGGCGACTACGAGATCGACACCCACCTGGTGCGTGGCTTGCCCCACACGAACAAGACGTTGCTTTTCGTCAAGCAGGTGCCTCTGCAGGGGGATTAGTAACCACTTCAACAAGGTTCGCAACAATGCAAGTTGGAACTGCCGTAGCAGCTTATGTGGCCATCGTTCTGGTAATGAGCGTTGTCTGTTTCATTACCTACTGGTTCGACAAGCGGCAGGCTGGCCTTGGAGGGCGTCGAGTGTCGGAACGCCAGTTGCTGACGATGGGTTTTCTTGGTGGCTGGCCTGGAGCGCTACTGGCTCAGAATCGATTTCGCCACAAGACCCAGAAGGTGTCGTTCCGGGTGAAGTTCTGGTTACTTGTGGTGGCACACCTCTGCCTGGTGGCACTCTTAGGCTATGTACTGCTGAAAGGGTGAGTCGATCAACCTTGCTGGCATCATCAGTTGCTTCGGAAGATAGTAGCCAGCTTGAGTTCAAACCCAGGCAACACCGATCCACCGGTCAGCGTCTCGCTCCTGGATAACTTCGTGGACTGCAGTGGCGCTGTGTAGACTTCCACCATCTCATTCCTGGGATGGACCACCCAGACGAGTTCCACGCCGGCTTCAAAGTAGTCGCTGATCTTGGTGTTTACTTCAACGATAAGATCTGAGGGGCTGATCACTTCAACGGCAAGATTGGGAACAACTGGCCAAGGATCAAAATCGGGCGCTTGCTTTTTCAGTGGCCAACGCGCTTTGCTCAGAAACGCTACATCTGGGCGTCGTTGTCGATTTGGATCACGACGGATGGATGTCCCAAAAAGTGCATGCATGAGCACCGTTCCACTCTTGCTCTGATTGACATGATCATAGAGTGCAAGAAGAATCCATTGAGCTACCTGGCTGCTGTATGCACTCATATTGGGCAAGGCCACTTTCATGCCATTGACTACTTCAAACAAACACTCCTCATCAAAATCCGGAGGGACATAGATCGCCTTCCTATTTCTGTTTGACAATCGAAGCATGGGATTTTTCCTCAAGTTTGTCTCCATCATACATAACGTAGCCTGCCCGCTCCAACCGCATTCCTCCATTGACATTTCCCCCAGCCCCGGCTATGGCAGTCCCGTTCTATCGGGGGAGATAGTACGTGCATTTCGTCAGGCTGCGATCCACATTGATCGTTACCACTGCTTTGCTGGCCAGTGCTGGTTGTACTTTGCCAGAGATGATTGATGGGCTGGCATGGAAGCAGCAGTTTCGTCAGCCGTTTTCGACGCTGAATCCCGAGGATGAATCGGTAGCCCAGGTGGATATTGCCACCGTTACCTGGCGTCGGGATCAGCCGATGCTCAAGGATGGCCTGTGGGCCGAACTCGATGAACAGTTTCTTACGCTCGATCAACGACATCAACTGGCCCAGCATGGGTTGCGGGTAGGAATCATGCGATCCGCTGCGGGCTCACGACTGCAAGCGACGCTGGCCAACCCCGAGTACTCGAAGCAGGGCGTAGAAGCATCACGGGAGATCGTGCAGCAGAACATCTTCGTTGGCAACAAGACTCTGGAGCAGCCCAAGCTGGCACCTGTCTGCCAGGTCGAAACACGGCGAATACTGAATCGTAACGATCAGGATGTCTTCTGGAACGTCGGCCAGCGTGGCACTACGGCCAAGCTGGTTGTGCCTGATGTGGAGAAGGATTATCTCACTCGTGAGGTGACAGAACTGGAACAGCAGTTCGCGATCCAGATGCAGAAGTTGCCTGATGGTACCACCAAGCTGCGTATCGCACCGATGATCAAGTGTGCCATTACGAACAATCAGCAGTCGAATGTGTTTCTCGAATCGCTCAAACTGAAGAACGCAGTCAGTAAGCTGGAACAACGGTACGAGAAGCTGGCCTTTGAAGTCACACTCACTCACGATCAGTACCTGGTGGTGACTGCTACGCCAGTCGAACGGCCTATCGATCCGAAAGCGGAAACCTGGGGCGAGTTGGCGTTCATGCAGTACCCCACGGATCAGCAGATTGTCCTGATCATTCGTGGTGCATCCGTCGTCGCCAGCAAGACTCCTGATGCTCCGAAGAAAGGCAACGCCTGGCCTCTCGCCTGGCAAGCCAGTGAAGTGCAGGCTCCGACTGTGGTGAATAAGCCTTGCATGAGGTAGGGTAGCGGAACTCGCCAAGAGTTCCGTCTTAGTGCTCTACGCCCACCTCGGAAGTCTTGGCGACTTCCGCTACGACAGTCTCCCTCAAATCCCTTCCTGCAAACTCTTCCACCGCTTCACCTCCTGTGACGCTTCGTGAATCGTCTTCCCGGAAATACCATCCAGTATCGATTGCCACCAGGGGTGATGGTGGAACCGGCTCGCCAGCCATTGGCAGAGGTAATAGCCTGCGGGGATGAAGAGGATGCCGAAGAGGTAATTGCCCATCACCCAGGTTTGATTGATCCTGTCGAAGAAGTTCACCTGCCCCTGGGATCCCCAGATAATCAGCCAGTAGAGGCCGACCATCAGGGCACAGAAGCCAACGAGGGGGGACAACAGCATGATCCATTTGAACTGACGAATCTTGGCCACTCGCAGTTGTTCGAGAGTGCGTTGGATGTTGGCGACTGGGCCGGTCCAGTCGAGTTCGGAGAGGCGTTGCAGTTGCCAGATACTGTCGATCAGCAGGGTGAGAAACGAGAGCATCAGGATGCCTGCGGGGATGAGCACCCGTGAATCCTGCCAGTGCTGGCTCAGGAAGTTGCCACCGATGAGCAGCATAACGATGCAGAATACTACATCGACTGCAGGCCAGAACGCGGAGCGTTTCATCCGCCGTTCAGCAGGTTGCATCACCACCCGACGCATCAGTTCGTTGCCCAGTGCCAGGGAGCGTTCGAGCTTCTGATCAAGCTGCGACCAGCGTTGTTCGAGTTCTTCCAGATGCATGACTATGTCCCCTCGCTTGCGGATTGAACAGTTTGTCTGAGCGCTGACTTGAGCCGATTCAGGCGGGTGCCTACGTTGGTTTCACTGATGCCTAGCACGTCCCCGATCTCGCTGTAGGAATGTCCTTCGAGATGGAGCAGCAGCATGGCCCGGTCAGCATCGTTGTGTTGTTGCAGCAGTTCGCGTACTTCGTCGAGTTGTTCCTGCTTATCGGTGTTGTCGTTGCTGACGACCGAGGCTTCATCGAGCCCACTCGCTGTGCGGCCCCACCGCTTCTTACGGCGCTGAAAGTCGATGGCGACGTTGAGAGCGACCCGATACATCCAGGTGGAGAACAAGCGGCTTCGATCATAACGGGGAAACGCCGACCAGAGATGGCTGGTGATCTCTTGCAGCAGATCATCCCGATCATGGCTGTTGCTGGTGTAAACCCAGCAGACCTTCATCAATGGTCGCTGGTTTTTGGTCAGCAGCGTCAGAAATTCATCATGAACCGGCATCTACACTGCCCCAGAACTGCTGCAAAAGTGTTACAGCAGGTGATTCGTTCGCTTGGGCAGATTCATCACATAAATGATCTATTTCTTTGGTGGGTAGGTACGATAAGCTGGCTTCCTGCCTGCATCACTACCAAGCTGGCCTTTTACCCAACTCAACCCATCCAGATTGTCCTGTAGCCTGGCTTCCACATCGTACTCATGCATATGCCCCAGGATGGCAATCGGCCCCTTGTACCCCGAGTCAACCAATTGACGTACCACTGTCACATCGAGTGAGCCGATGCCGATAGGTAGGATCTTCTTGCCGATCTTGTCGCCCTTCGGCTCCATGCCATTGAGCGTGACGCACTTCAAGTAAGGCTTCAGCAGCTTGAACACTTCGGGCAAGCGATTTACGTGATCGTGCCCATGATGCAGGTTGTAGATCACACCCACCGTTGGTTCATTCAGTGCTGTGAGCAGTTTGAGCAGGTTCTCCGGTTCACCGATCCAGCCGCCGTGGTTGTAGAGTCCGACCGGGCAGCCCGCCTCCTTGGCTGCTGCGATGACAGGCTTGAGTACCTTGACTACCTGCTCGATCTTGGCTTCGTCAGTGGCACCAGTGGGATCGGGTGGCATTACCCAGAGTTCGGTAACGATCTTTTGTCGCTTCAGTATTCCAAGGATGGTTTCCGCATCCTTGTTCATGGTCGCAGGGAACCAGACAGCTTGCAGCCTGATGCCTGCTTGTACGCACAGTTTCACTTCTTCTTCGAACGTGGGCAGGTGCTTGTCGCGCCAATCGTAGGCATAACGATTGATGCCTAGCTTCTTCAGCATCGCCACCCGTTCTGCCGGGCCTCGCTGTTTGGCATCGAAGGGGACGATGCACCAGGCGACCAGATTATCAGAACGAAACAGGTCTGATGGCTCGCTTGCCATCAGACCTGTCAGAACCATCATGCATACTGTCAGCATTAGTTGACTCGATAGACTTCACGCTCCACCGCTTCGATGATATCACGCACCGGGCACCGATCAATGTTGGAAAACAGGGGAGCATCGTCTTCCAGCATCTGGGCCACCTTCCGCTCAGCGGCAATTGCTGTCGTGTGGCTCTTGGCACCATAGAAGTGGCCAATCTCGTTGTAGCTGGCGCCAGCCAATCGGCGGGCCAGGAACATCACCAGCATGCGTGGATAACTGATGGCCCGGGCCCGGCTGTTCTCGTGCAGTCGTTTGGGTTCAATACCCAGTTGCTTGCAGACGAGTTGTTCCAGTTGGGGCAGCGTGGTGACTTTGCCTTGCTCGGGGAACTGGTCTGCTACTGCATCGCGAACTGTCGCCAGGGTCACTGGTGATTGATGTACCTGCACATAATGGCGGATGGTGTGCAGTACCCCTTCGATCTCGCGGACATTGCCTCGCATCCGTTCAGCAAGGAACTGCATGGCATCGCGAGGAAGCTGCAGGTTCATCTTCTCGCCCTTGGCTTGCATCATGTTCAGGCGAGTGGTCTTGTCAGGGAGTTCCATCGGCCAGCAACCGCCACCGATCAAACGATCAGCGAGCAGAGGCATGGCTTCGGTGAGGAGCTTGGGATGCTTGTCGCAGGTGAGCACCACTGGGTGGCCATGACGAATTAGCGTATCGATGGTGTGGATGAACTCTTCCTGGGACGACTTCTTGCCAGCAAGGAAGTGAACGCCATCAACGAGGAGGGCAGCAGCATCGCGGAACTGTTTCCGAAAGCTACCCATCTGGTTGGTGCCGAGCGAACTGAGGAAGCGGTTGGTGAAGTCTTCCGCGTGCAGGTAGACGACGTTCGAACCGTTCAGTTGCTTCTTGAGAGTCTGGTAGAGACCTTCGATGAGGTGTGTCTTGCCAACACCACTGGGGCCAAAGAGGGTGATGAGCCGAGGTGCGTGTTCGGCATCTTGCAGGAGGTTGAGAATGCCCTGATAGGCGAGGCGGTTGCAGGCGCCTACCACGAAGTCGTCCAGTTGCTTCCACTTGCGAGGCTGACGTGAAGCCTTGATCGGTCTCAGGCTGGTGACCGGTTCACCACGCAGTACCACATCCATGCGAGCGTTCATCAGGCGGTCCTCCTTGGTTGCAATCTCTGCCGATCCAGCAGAGGGTTCGAGAGCTTCCGCGATCTTGCCAGGCACCGCGCCAGGCAGAATCGCTCCGTCCGGGTCGAGCGCAATCTGAATCTCTGGCAGTTGGCCCAGAGCTTCCAGTGCGACTTCCCGTAACGGTTCCATGAAGTTCTTGGTGATTCGGTCTTTGTGGAACTGGGCAGGGACATAGACCGTGAGCACATTGTCGCTCATGGCCATCCGGCTGCGTCCAAACCAGACATCGTACCGGGTTTCTCCCAGACGGTGAGCGAGCAAGGTTGCCAGCGCATCCAGGGAGACGGGTTGGGAAAGGGGAGAAGCCAATTTTGTCGTGACCATATCCGTGGCACTAGTAGAGAGGCATACCGCAGGGGTATGCACAGTATCCGAAGTTGTTGTGTGCTCCGGCCTTTTCACCACGGGTCTCCTGCAAATCTTCTCACGTTCCAGTTCGGTTCCACCGATATCAACAGAATCCATCCCACCACTGGCGAAAAGCAGCAGTAGGCCCGACGGGAAAATCCGTCAGCAATCAGTATTGCCTCTTGCGATCCAGTATAGCATAATGCTATAAGCATCGCTTCATGCGATTGATGATTGCGTGGAGTTATCTTACCGTCTTCGCCCCCCTTCTGCCAAGCAGAAAGCGATGGAATATGCCAACTGCATCGATTGAGCTGGGAAAACTGCCTGAATGGACTGAAGTTGGCAAACACCTCAGCAAAGCACGTCGTCAAAAAGGGTTCACGCAGAAGGGTTTGGCCGATAAATGCCAGCTTCGCCAAGGGGAAATCTCCGCCTTCGAGAGCGGTCGCAGGCATCCCACGCTGGCCCAGCTCACTGAGCTATCCCGGTCGCTCGATACGCCCCTGCAATGGTTCATCACTGGCACTCTGGAAGCTCCTTCAGCCTCGCTTCATGACCTGACCATGGAACTCCGCTACTGGGGCTTGGCTGACCTGCCGACCGAGAAGACGAAGATCGTGGGGGCTTGCCGACCACTCGAACAATTGCTTTGCCAGGCCATCCGGGGTGATGCTGTTCCGACGATCATCGTCGAGTCATTCCCCTATCTTCTGGCTACCACCAAATGGAAGTCACGACTGATCCTGGCCTATGCCCGAGAGACAGGTGATGGCCGAGTCCTCACCAGGCTCGGCTGGCTGGCGGATATTGCGAGAAGCTTGAACAAAGCAGGCGACCTTCCAGAAGCAGAGAACCAGCGAGCACCCCTGCTGACCCTCACCAAGAAAGCCACCAAAGGCGAGAAAGCCGACAGCCTGGGCCACCCCGCCGGCGACTTCGCCACGGTGACCGTCCTCAACATGCGCTGGAACATTACCTATTCGGGTACCGCCGATGCCTTCAAAGCAAGAGCCCAGGCACTGCGAGCGATGAAGCCTACCAGGACGGAGTAGATAGTAGTCATCACGCTCCGTCGTGATGACAGCGACGGTGAGAGTACGACACACGTAGATACCAGCCCGACGCGCTAGCGAGGGAAGACCGCGCGAAAGCAAAACAAGTACTTCGAGAAGAATATTGACGTACCCGTGTCGCAATGCGTCCTTCGCTAGCGCGTCGGGCTGGTATCAAATCGGGTTTAACACGAGTTTCAACCCCTCACCCCCGGCCCCTCTCCCCGATGGGCCGAGAGGGAGAGGGGAGCATGGGATGGACTCTCACCATCGCTGTCATCACGGCGGAGCGTGATGACTACAATCCAGGACCATTATTGACTTCACTCCTTTCATCGGGGATGCTGCAGATAAGTATCACTGGAGTCATGATGATGAAGTATCTCTGTGTCGTCAGTATGTGGTTGGTAGCTATTGCATTACCAGCACAAGAGAAGCCTGTTGAGTCGCCACCGAACAAGCGATTGGTGCGAGAGATCAAGTGCCAGGACAACACGGCGAACTGCACACAGATTCAATTCACTCCTGATGGCAAAGAACTGCTGGCCTGTGATTACCCTGGTGGCAAGATCACCCTGTGGAATGTGAGTACCGGTGAAGTTTTATCTCTGTTTGACGCAGGGCATGGTTCTCGTGGCAGCGCACAGTACTTTCATTTGAGTAGCGATGGCAAGACTCTCTTTGCGGATGACAGCCATCAACGTCCCCACATCACCGAGATCCAGCGTGATGGCAAAGTCATGAAGCATTGGACCATGGATGGAGCAGTGAAAGTATGGAACCTGGCAACAGGTGAATTGTTGCCCAAGTATCAGCATAAGCCACCACGTTTCATCCTGAGTACCCGATACGCTCCCGATGGTTTGTCGTTCTGCACATTGGAAGAACCGGGTGGCATCTACCAGGCTAGACCGCCTCGCGCATATTCCTTATGGGATGTTCACAGCCGGGAAGCGAAACCCCTGCCAGCCGACTTGATGGGTTTTCCAACATACTCATCGGACGGCAAGACACTCGCTGTGGTGATCGGCAAGAAGGAGATATTGAAAAAGGTTGGAGGCGAGATTTCGAACGAAAGTGCAAAGGAGATGGTCTTCCTGGATGTCAAAACACTTAAAGTGCTTCGTCATCAACCGTTGAAATCAAGTCTGGTGACTTCGCTCTTCTTGACTTATTCTTCCGATGATAAATGGCTGATCGGCCGATTACGCCTGAAAGATGATGGTGAAGGGACAGGTCACTGGACTCCTCAGATCATCGTGTGGAATGCGCAGACAGGCGAGGAGGTCTTCTCGCATACAGGTGAAGCGTTCACCGATTGGGGTGTCTCCAGGACTTCACCGGATGGTCGCTACCTGACTTTGACGAACTGGTATCCACCCATTGATAGCTTCAAAGAACAATTGCCCAAAGAACGGCGTGGGAAACTCCAGATCATCGATCTGCCAGCCAGGAAACTGGCCCATCAGGTGATGTTGACAGAACCAGTGACAAGCGATTCGACGGTGAGTGTCAGCAATGCAGTCATCCATCCACATGGCAAGGTGGCTGTGATGACCAGTCGAATCTTCCGACATGACGACATTGCCGAGGAAGGCAAAGAGATGCAATCAGTCGGAAAGCCAACCTTCCACTGTGTCGAACTTGCCACAGGCAAGGTCATCGAACGATTTGAATCGTCGTTAGGAAACACCATTGCCTTCAGCCCGGATGGCAAGCTGCTTGCCTGTAGCTGTAAGGGTGGAATCCAACTCTGGAACGTCGCTGATTGGCGCAAGAATACCAGCCCGCCGCGCTAGCAAGGGTGGATCGCGCGAAGTTAAGATGTTCTTCATGGCGAAGGATATTGACGTACCCATGTCGTAAGGCGTCCCCTCGCTAGCGCGTCGGGCTGGTATGCATGTGTACGAATCTCACCTTCGCTGTCATCACGACGGAGCGTGATGACTACAATCACTTCATGTCCACATCCACTCTGCCTGGTATTGATCGTTCCCGAGTTGCCATTGCTATCACGGCGGTGGTGGCTATTGCGGTGCATCTTGTCCTCCGATATGTCGCCACGGGGTGGCATAGTGCCTGGCCCTGGTTGGCGAACGTGCCGCTGTGGACTGCTCTGGGTATTGGGGGCATACCGCTAGTTTGGGAGTTGGTTCAGAAAGCACTCCAGCGGCAGTTCGGTTCCGATCTTCTTGCAGGCATCTCCATTGTCACCTCGGTCATGCTGGGTGAATACCTGGCAGGCACTCTCGTGGTCCTCATGCTTTCCGGTGGCGAAGCACTCGAAGGCTATGCGGTGCAAAGTGCCTCATCGGTACTGCGGGCGTTGGCCAAGCGTATGCCTGCGGTGGCTCATCGCAAGAAGGATGGCCAACTGCGAGACATCAAGCTCGATGAGGTACAGGTGGGCGATACGCTGGTCATCCACCCCCACGAGATTTGCCCAGTTGATGGGACGGTGCTCGAAGGGCATGGTTCCATGGATGAAGCATACCTTACCGGGGAGCCCTATCTGCTGCCGAAGTCACCGGGCTCAGCGGTTCTCTCCGGGTCGATCAATGGCGATGCGGTGTTGATCATTCAGGCGGACAAACTCGCAGTCGATTCCCGCTACGCCAAGATCATGCAGGTGATGCGGGACAGCGAACAGAATCGGCCTCAACTGCGTCGGCTCGGCGATCAACTCGGTGCGTGGTATACGCCACTGGCAGTGGGTATCGCCATCATTGCCTGGATCATCAGTTACGATGCTACACGGTTCCTCGCAGTGCTGGTGGTTGCTACCCCCTGCCCTTTGTTGATCTCCATCCCCGTGGCCATTATTGGTGCAATCTCCCTGGCAGCCCGGCGAGGTATCATCATCAAGAACCCGGCGGCACTCGAAACCATCCAGACCTGTCGCACGGCCATCTTCGATAAGACAGGTACGCTCACTTATGGCAAACCAGAGTTGACCGAAGTCCTGCCCATCGCCAAATACAGCAGCGATGAGATCCTCCGCTGGACTGCCAGCCTGGAACGTTACTCAAAGCATCCGCTGGCTGGAGCGATCCTGCATGCAGCAGAGGAGAAAGGGCTGGCGCTCATCCCAGCAGAGCACGTCAGTGAGAAGCCGGGCCAGGGACTTACCGGGAAAATTGGTGGACATGAAGTCATGGTCACTCATCGCCGGAAGTACCTGAAGCTGCATCCCGAGAAAGAGTCACTGATGCCAGCGATGGCACCGGGGATGGAGTGCCTGATTCTGATTGATGGCGACTATGCGGGAGTCATGCGGTTTCGTGATCGACCACGAAAGGATGGCAAGCGATTCATCGATCACTTGCAGCCTAAGCATGGCATCAACCGGGTGATGCTGGTGTCGGGCGACCGGGAAAGCGAAGTGGAATACCTGGCCAAGCTGATGGGCATCACCGAGACGTATGCCTCGCAAACACCTGAAGCCAAGCTGGATCTGGTGAAGCAGGAGACAGCCAAGGCCCGCACCATCTATGTAGGGGATGGCATCAACGATGCCCCGGCCCTGACTGCTGCTTCGGTGGGTATTGCCTTCGGTCAGAACAGTGACATCACGGCCGAAGCTTCGGACGCAGTTATCATGGAAAGCAGCCTGACGAAAGTGGATGAACTGCTGCACATCGGCAAACGCATGCGCAGCATCGCACTTCAAAGTGCAGTAGGTGGTATGGCTCTCAGTGTGGTGGGAATGCTGATCGCTGCAGCAGGGTACCTACCACCGGTGCTGGGGGCGGTGTGTCAGGAGATCATCGATGTGCTGGCAGTGCTGAATGCTCTACGAGTTGCCTGGCCACCGGAGCAGTTGACGGACTATGAGTAGGGGGATACCTACCCGTTCACCATCTCCACCGTCACTGCATGCCTTTCTCTTGCATCGGTGTTGCCTTGGCGAATGGCTTCCAGCAGATCGGCTTCATCACGAACCGTATCGGGGAACACGGTGTAACAACAACCCACCACGGCGAGTTGATGGCCATCACTGTTGCCCAGCTTGGCCCAGGGTTGTTGTCTGTTGGCGAAGCAGTCCCTTGCTCGCTTGCGGAGTTTGCCATCCATGTTGCTCGACATGACCTCGATGCCATCCAGTAGTGGCTCGTGGCTCAGGATCTCATCGAAGTCCTGTCCCCAGCGATACGGATGTGCAGCGACAATCACCCCGCCTTGGGCATGTACTTCGCTGCAAAGGTCTTTCAGATGAATGCCTTTGGGGAGCTTGCTGGCATCATCGACACCGTAGCAGAGGAAGTGGCCATCGTAGGCGGAGACTTCGATACCGGCATAGACCTGCACGCCTGGCGTTGCTGCACGTAACTCGTCGAGTTCGTCTTCGCTCCAGAGCCAGTCATGCTCGGTGATGATGACACCTGTCAGGCCGAGGTCGTAGGCATGCCGAACCAAGGCGAAAGGGTTCATCACACTATCCGGCGAGTGCCTGCGGGTGTGCAGGTGCATGTCGAAGGCGACGATGGGCTTGCTCAAATCAGGAATACCCAGGTAAGTGCAATGAAGATCGGGATCAGGATCAGCGTACTGTAAACCAGGTAGCCAAAGAAGCTAGGCATCTTCAGCCCGGCATTCTCGGCGATGCTCTTCACCATAAAGTTCGGCCCGTTGCCGATGTAGGTCATGGCTCCCATGAACACGGCACCTATCGATATGGGGATCAGCAGGGAATCAGCGGGACGGGTGGCACCGGGTTCCAGCGCCTTGGCTGCTTCAAAGAAGATCGCATACGTTGGTGCGTTATCGAGGAAGCTGGAGAGAAGCCCGGTCGCCCAGAAGAACTGCCAGGGCCGTGTCAGCCCGAGTTCCGATCCACGCGCCTGCAGAATCTCGAGCGGTGGCATCATGCAGATGAAGATGCCTATGAACAGAAACGCCACCTCGCCGATGGCAGAGAAGTTAAACTCATTTTTGTGACGGATGGAGGCGTTTGTGGTAACCCAGCTGAGCAAGGTAATCAGCAGAATGAGCACAATACGCAGATACTTGGGGACGATCCATTCAGTATTGAGGAAGGGCTTGCCAGGCAGAAGGAAGGCGAGACAGAGTACGATCAGAGTAAGCCAGAGATAATTCAACCTGCCATCGACGATGAGACGTTTGCCGAGCGTGCCATCCATCAGAAGGGCAGGATGGAACGTGGGCATTGATTCATACCGATAGACAATCGAATCCCAGATGAAGTAGATGCCCAGCAGGAACCCGGCACACCAGGCCCAATGTGGCGTGAGCGCCAGTGTCCACAGAAAAGGCACTCCGCGGAGATAACCAATGAACAACGGCGGATCGCCTAGAGGCAGCAGCGAACCACCGATGTTGGCCACCAGGAAGATGAAGAAGAGTACCGTGTGGGTTTTGTGCTTCCGATACTGGTTCACGTCCAGCAGCGGACGAATCAATAGCATCGAAGCACCAGTCGTACCGATGAAGCTGGCCAGCAGAGTTCCCACGAGAAGGATCATCGTGTTCACCGCGGGGCGGGCATGCATGCGGATTTCCCAGCGGATGCCACCGCTGATGGTGTAGAGGCTAAACAGCATGACGATGAACGGCAGGTAATCATCAATCAGCGAGTGATCCAGCACCGCCAGCACTGTGGGCAAACCGATGGCTACTTCATGGAAGCCAGTCTGACGAAAGTAGTAGTACAGCAGCGTGATGCCACCCAGGATTAAACTGATGAGCAGTTTATTGCTGTTTCTCTCCCACCAGTGATGAGTGCCATGGAAGAGTGGCAGGATGGCGATGCACAGCAGGAGCAGACAGAAGGGAAGAGCAGCAAGCAGGCTTGGCGCGTTGGCAGGACCTGCGTAGGCCAGGAGGCTCGATAACATCATCGTGACGATTGCACTCGGAGAGACATCTCTCTCATTGTAGGGGTGAGCTCTCAGCGGGTACCAGCAGCGGGGGGAATTCCGTCAGCGGTTGCTGTTGTCGGCGCTGCGTGAAGAATTGTCGCGCCTGCTTCAGGAAGTGGAACACCTGAGGCAACTGCCAATCGGGATAGGTCCACGGTCGTGGTTCAAACTCGCCATCATGAAAGCGCAGTGTCACTTCAGCAAAGATGCCACCATGCAGGTAGATGCGATGCGATTGATCCTTCGTGGTTGCGAGGACGAACTTACCTAGCCCGAGGAAGCCAGGATCGAGATTGAGTGGCCGGGGTTCCTCATACTGTTTGGAGGTGATGACCGCTTCTTCCAGTGTGATCGTCAGCCGTTTGATGGCAGCCAGTTGATCGGGAGATTGCAGCCGATCAAACGCCCAATAGCGTTTGAGGAGACCAGTCCCCATGCTGGCTTCGTAGTAAGCTGTGTTTCGAAATTCGATGGTCGGGCCAGTGAGGGCTATCGGCCCGAAGTGTTGAACAAGGACATCAGTCGTTGAATCAAGCAATGTTCCATGCCGACTGAACCCCGCCACGACCAGCATGACGGGTTCGATAAGCCCCAGCGTTTGCATGCCTAGCGATCTCGAATCGAGAAGAACGTCTGATCGCCAGTGGCTTGAATCATGTGCAAACCATATTTCTTAGCGATGCCATTCTGGCCATGGACTAACGATTGATGATGCCCGGCAATGGTATACAAAGCCATCACTAATTCTCGTTGTGCTTGTTCATCGTTGGGCTTCTTCCGTAATATCTCCGCCAGCTTCGGAACATCCTGATCACTGAACTTGATCAGCGATTCCACCAGTGCATTGAACGACTGCAACACATACTTTGAATCCTCAGGCGCCCGGATTTCCTGTAACTCCTTCAGAATAGGTTGCAGTTGTCCGCCGAGTGGCTGAAAGTGTTTGAGAAAGGCAGGCAGGTTGCTTCCAGCCAGCCTGGTGTTCTGCAAGGTGGTTTGCATCACGGCTGTCATTCGGTTGTATTGAGCCACGATTGAATCATTGAACTTGGTATGTGAAGGCTCCATCAAATAGAAGATGCCCAGGCCTGCCAGAAGTGCCACGATCAGACCCAGGATCACCAGAGTGGCTACCGTGTTGGTAGCCATCTTCTTGCGACCCTTTTTCTTCTTTTTCTTCTTTGGTGTGTAGTCTTCCTCGTCGTCATCATCATGTCGCTGCGAAACCTGCGGTGGCAGGAACTGATTATTACAGTTGCCACAGAGCATAGCCATGCCAGCGACTGTCCCCTTTGGGATTTGCAGGGTGGTGGAACAATAGGGGCAAATCGCCATGGACATATCGCACCTGTATTTCTTTGGTGCCATCATGAAGTATGGGTGTGAAAGAAGCAAGCGAACTTGTGGGCTTACAGCAAGATTCTAAGATGATGGTGCTGACAGTTACTCTACTTACCTTAAGAACCCATGCCTGATCACAACCTCATAGCACAACAGTTTCAAACCAGGCTCGATCAGCAGAAGACGCTGGTAGGCATTATTGGCCTCGGCTATGTCGGCCTGCCCCTCGCTCAAGCCTTCACCAACGGTGGCTACTCGGTCCTCGGCTTCGATATCGATCCCGTCAAAGTCGAGAAGCTCAGCCAAGGCGAAAGCTACATCGGCCACATTGATGCTGCCACCATCAGCACGATGAAGTCGAAAGGCTTCTCCGCGACAACGGACTTCGGTCGATTGAAGGAGGCCGATGCGATCCTGATCTGTGTACCGACACCACTCACCGCTGCTCGCGAACCTGATCTGACTTATGTTGAGAAGTCAGCAGAAGCTATCGCCAAGACGCTTCGTGCGGGCCAACTGGTGGTTCTCGAAAGCACCACCTACCCCGGCACCACTCGCCGCATCGTGCAGCCTATCCTCGAGAAGAATGGCCTGAAAGTCGGTAAGGACTTCTTCCTTGCCTTCAGCCCTGAACGGGAAGACCCAGGCAACAAGAACTTCTCTGCTCCTACCATTCCCAAGGTCGTGGGGGGCATCGACCCGATCAGCGGCGAACTTGCCAACAACCTCTATGCCCACGTGGTGAAGAAGACCATCCCCGTCGGTTCAGCCGAGGTTGCGGAAGCGAGCAAGATTCTGGAAAACACCTACCGTGCGGTGAACATTGCCCTCGTGAACGAACTCAAGATGCTCTACGACAAGATGGGCATCGACGTCTGGGAAGTCATCGAAGCAGCCAAGACCAAACCGTTTGGCTACCAGGCGTTCTACCCCGGTCCGGGCCTTGGTGGCCACTGTATCCCTATCGATCCGTTCTACCTCACCTGGATTGCCCGGGAGTATGGCCAAAGCACCCGCTTCATCGAACTTGCTGGCGAAATCAACACCAGCATGCCCCACTACGTCATCACCAGATTGGGGGAAGCCCTCAACGACCGCACCAAGCCGATCCGTGGCTCCAACATCCTCATGCTCGGCATGGCCTACAAGAAAGATGTGGACGATCCGAGAGAATCGCCCGGCTTCGAACTGATGGAACTGCTGCTGCAGAAGGGCGCCAAGGTCAAATACAACGACCCCCACATCCCCACGCTCCCCCCGATGCGCCACTACCCCGGCCTCAAAATGACCAGCAGCGACCTGTCCCCCGAACTGCTGAAGTCACAAGATGCCGTGCTGATCGTTACTGATCACACAGCCTATGATTGGAACAACATCGTTCAGCATGCCCAACTCGTAGTGGATACAAGAAATGCCTGCAAGGGTGTGACCAACGGGCGAGAGAAGATCGTGAAAGCATAGCGGAGCATTAGTTAGCCCCCGGCCATTCAGGCCGGGGGTGGTTCGTGCGAAGTGAAAAGTCAGATCACATTCAATGAAGTGACGATTATTCCATCAATGAAACAACTCTTCGGCGACAAAACTGACTTCGCTATCGAAGCTGGAATCGAGCCTGATGGACATACGGAAGGCACAGTCTGGGGATACATGTGTATCTGGTGCTGTGGAATTCCGCTAGGCGATCTGAATGAACGCTATTGTGGTCTCTTTCATGCCTATTCCGAGTTGACTTGGCTTGCTGATAATCTCAATGGTCTTTGGGCTCCAGAACTCGATGGACTTGATGACGTTGCTGTATGGAACTTTTTAGATGGATTACTGTTCGGTCATCATGGAGACATTCAAGTAGATGATGACCGAACTATCGAAGAGTGCGAGCGAGATTGGAGAAGATGGGGATGCTTCAGTTTTCTTACCAACTGGGGCGAACAGTTCGACGGCTACAAGTCATTTATTCTGTGCCCACCTGGTGAGTATGCTCGAATACTATCACGTTCAGTGACTTCACCATCGCTAAGTGGGTTCAGCATCACTCGAACAGGATTCAAGCTGGCCACCGCTGGCTTTGCCAAGTGGTTTGAATCGGAGTCAAACAGAATAGGTATCCCCTGTATTCGAACAAACGAGAAGCGTTGACTCAAGTTGGAGTACCGCCTTCAGGCGGCAAGCTATGGCGAGAACCAATACACAAGGTCGCCCCCGGCCATTCAGGCCGGGGGTGGTTCGCGCGACCAATAAATGCACAATCACCTGACCCCACGCTCCAACTCCACAAGCTTACCCTCCAACTCCACCACCACTTGCCGATGCTGTTTCAGCTTGGCACGGGTTTCGTCGATCTCCTGTTCCTGCTTGTCGAACTTGTCGAGGTAACGTTTGTAGAGCGGAGCATCCTTTGGCAGATCCTTCATGTTCGCCCGCAGCCTGGTTTGCTCCTGGTCAATCTCCTTCAGCCGTTCCTCCATGCTCAATTGCTCTGCTCCCAGCTGGACCTTGCGAACCTGTACCTCCAGTGCCTGTTCCAACACGGGCTTGAGTCCTGCAGGAAGATCGTAACTCGTCATGAAGGACCGCAATTCGCTGGCGTTCAGTTTGCTAAGTTTGGTCGTACTCACCGTAGGCTTCTCTTGCTGCACCTCCAGCGTGACGGTACTCTTGCTCTTCACCGTCACCGGCAGAACGATGGTGTCAGCTTCAAGCTTACCGGTAGCAGGTAGTTGTGGGGCGGACCAGGTGTGATCGACGGTATGTCGCAAGGTGCCTGACCAGTCCTTCTCCAAGGCCTGCAGGGTGTAACGGTAACGACGCTGCAACTTATTCGAGATGACCAGGTACCCTGCGTTCACGGACACATTCCCGGGAACGATGGGCAGTTCTTCGAGATTGACGAAGACCTGTCCGAGATCATCCACTTTGATGGTCTGCTTCGTACTCTGGTTGGATTGATCACATTCCTCCCTGGCGCTGGTGATGACCTCGAAGTTCCCCCGCTGCGCAGGCTTCACTTCGGTACTGAACCGATAGTGGCTCTCATCGCCTTCGGGACTTTCAGCAGGCTTGATGAGCTTGCTGTTCTCCGCACGGCGTTGTTCGATCAACACTCGCCGGGCATCGGCATTGCGGTTATGCAGTTCATAGGTGCGGCTCGTCTCCTCCACTACTTTGCCGGTGAATCCGGTGAGGGTGGCGTAGTGCAGTTCCACTTCCGTCGGTCGCACTGTGATTTTCGGATGCAACGGCTTGATCGTGAGCCCTGCATCGACACCATAGGTCAAGAACGTCTTGGCTCCGATGGCCACTTCAGGAAGTTGCGCTTCACCGACGAACTGCCGATTCTCGAACAGGGAAATGGGACCTGCAGCAAGCAAGGTCTTGCTCTCGTTGCGCAGTCGCAGTGCCAGTAGTGCTTTTGCATGTGGTTCATCAGCCTGATAAAGGCTTAGCCGTTCGGCAGGGATGGCCAGTTGCAACATCGGTACCATTGTCGTTTTGCCTTGCTGCAGGGAAACAGGCTCAGCAATGGTGTATTCAAAGTAGGAACCAAGAGGAGCTGCTTGTTGTCCTGCTTGCGTGTCGGCAGCTTTTGGTTCACCACGGTTAGCTGGCATGCCACCCATGCCACCCATGCCACCCATCCCGCTAAATCCACCGCCCCCCATGCTGCCTCCGAGACCACCACCCATACCTCCCATGCCGAGCGGTCGTGATTGCTTCGCCATATCCATCCGCTCTGTGCCCAGTTCAGGCAGGTTCGCCACCGGGCCACTTTGTCGATCAAACAACGCCTGGTACCCTCGCGGCAGGAACGGCTTATAGCTAGGCACCATCGCTTCAGGCCGCGTCGGTTGCAGAGTCGTGTGAAGATCCATCCGGAACGACACCGGTTGACCAGCAATCAAAGTCAGATTGATCTGTTGCCAATCTTCATCGCTGGTGTTCTCGACGATGGCCCAGCCTTGCAGTTGTGCCTGGTTCTGCTGATCGAGCATGAGCCGATAGCAGGTCTTCCAGAGAGGCTGCTCACGCAGGTAGCCGATGCGGATGCGCCGCTGCCCTTCGCCATTCACGTGCAATCGCACCGAGGTGAGTTGATTCCCCAGTGCTTCAAAGGGCCGTTGCACCTTCGACATGGCCTGTCGGATACGCTGTTCCAGCGGAGCATCCAGCAGTTTGACCTGGCGAATCTGATCCAGCTTGATGGTGACATAGCCCTGTGCGGTGAGCAGTTGCAGCCGGGCAGGTAGCGGATTCGTCATCACCGTTCTCTGTTGAGCCGCTGATCCATCCATGCTGCGATACTTCACCGGTACCGTGCTTTCGCGTTGCTGATAGCCAAGCCCACTGGGTGTTGGTTGGTTGTCAGGCTGAAACACTTCCACCTGTCGTGGTGGTGGAGGCACTTCGAGACTCACGACAATACCTGTGACCGGAGCAGGCACCGCTGCTGCTGCGGTGGGTGGATCGAGTGTGACTTCCACCTGGGTGCCACGGGCGAGCAGCAGTATCTCCTGCCAGGTAGGGTTGCCTTCGAGGAAGTTCTCGAGGCCAGCTGTTGCCGACTCCGGATCACTGGGGCTGGCTAGCGTCACCGTACCGGCTTTACCACCATCGAGATCTTGTACGGTCAGGCTCTTGAGCAGGTCGTTCACCTCGCCAAGCCTGCAACTGATTTCAATATCGGAACCGCCCGGCAGGGTGCCTTCCCTTTCGAAGTACCCCACGCCATTGGTGTAGAGCACCGCCTTGGTGACAGGCAGAGTTTTGGTGTTGGTTTCTTTCTTCGTTACAGTGGTGGGCTTGACTGTTGATGGTGCTGCCTGATGAGACCAGGCCATCGAGCCAACTGCGGTCAGCGCCAGGAATCCGAGCGCACCGCCTGCGAGGAGACGTTTCATCCTGCACCTCTTTGTCAGTTCCCTGATAGATTTGAGAAGCCTGCGGATGGGGAACCACCATCGACGAGGCCAGTGAGACGCGAAGCAAGACGTGATAAGGCCTCGCGTCAGTGTTGTGGATGTATGGTAACAGGAAGGTGGGGAGAGTGCTAGCGGATTGTTCTAATACGAAACTCTGCAGTTCTCACTGCAGAGCATGAGCAGTAGTGTAGCGCATTGTTATTACATCAGTAACGTATCACCATCAAGTTCGTTGAAATCCCAAAGTAGCGCTTCAAGGATTGCAATAGTGTCGTCGTAGTCTCGTTGAAACTGATCTGCCCCGCTGCCGCCAATCATCGTGTCTACACCTTCATTGCCCGCAAGGTAGTCGTTGCCTTCGCCTGCATTGATCACATCATCGCCAGCACCACCGAAGATGGTGTCATCACCCGCCCCGGTGTTTATGACATCATCACCGTCCTCACCTGCCACCTGATCATTACCTGCCCCAGTTGTAATGGTGTCGTTGCCGGAAAGGCCCCAATAGGATACTGATCCTGAAAAAGTGGACGCATCCACAACATCGTCACCAGTGGTTCCATACACACTGATGGCTTCAGCACTGATGGCAGGAATCAGCAACCCATCCAACTCGAAGAAAGTATCTGTAACTATGACAGTTTGATGATTCGATTCAAAGCTGATGTAGTCAAACCCATCACCGCCATCCAGCGTGCTGTCTGCGATGTCAGCAGCAAGGTAATCATCGCCAGATTCACCGAAGAGTTGATCTACTCCCTCTGCACCTAATACATAGTCAGGGCCATCACCGCCCATCAGAATATCATCACCTTCGTTGCCTACCAGTTCGTCGTTACTGGGGCCACCCAGAAGGAGATCGTTGCCTTCGTTGCCATAAAGGAAATTGTTCCCACCTGCACCTCCAGAAAGGGTGTCGTTCCCTTCGTATCCGCTAAACCAGACGCCTCCGTCGAATGCGCTTGCCACCAGAGTATCGTCACCACTGGTTCCGTTGATGACATAGTAATCCATGTCGAGAGCACGAACGGTATTGTTCGCCAGAAACACACGTGTATTGGTCACAGTAGCCTGAGTGACACTCGTATTGAAGATCACCCAATCGTACCCCGTACTACCGACCCAGCGAATATCCTGTTCATCTACTTCAAAGGAACCACCCCCTTCACCACCGATCAGAATGTCTGCTCCATCTCCACCCGTCAATCCATCACTATCACCATGACCGCGAATGATGTCATCGCCAGCATCGCCATAGAGGTAATCCATCATGTCGGAGCCATGAATCATATCGTTTCCGTTTCCACCGTAGATGTAGATTCCCGCACTGTTCACATCGAAGGGAGCAGAACGAAGATCAATGAAATCATCTCCGTCGTCACCAAATATGCTGAGCGAGGAGGTAGCAATAATTCGATCATTGCCTGCCCCGCCGTGAATGTAGTCCCAATAGTAAGTCGAGAATTGCCCTCTAGACACAATGTTGTCATCCCCATCCCCACCATCCAACTGCACATCCTGAGCGGCAGCACGTATCACATCGTTCCCACCGAGACTGTTGACTTTCACGTTAATGCCAGGAAACTGATCGAAATCAAATATGTCGTCATTGTCACTTCCCGTAACATCCAGTGCTCCAATATTTAAATAGTTCTGTCCGGTGAGTATGTTCCCGTTCATGTTGATTCGAGTGTCGGTAACACGAAGCGTTCCGGAGAAACTATCGAAGGCGAGGAGGTCTACACCACCACCGCCGTTGAACGTAAGATCGTTCTGATCTCCATGTAACACATCTTCATCTGCGTAGCCATTCAGCCGATCAGCACCGGCATCTCCATATATTTCATCGTTGCCAACGGTTCCTGCGATCACATCATTTCCCAGTCCCCCATGAATAATAGTTGGAAGGAACTCACCCGGGAAAGTCGGTTCAGGATCGCGAAGGTAGAACAGATCAATCTGGTCATTGCCACCGAGTCCATCCACAATCAATTGTTCTGGAAGATGAACGCCATACCCGTTGCTGAAAAGTATGCCGGTGTAACTCAGTACCGTTGATCCATTGAGGTATACTTCACCACGGTACAGACTGGAACCCTCAATGGGAAACATGGCAGAAGTAATAACATCAGGTCCCGGCGTGCCATTGATCACAATCGCCGGCACAGTCCGGTCTTCCAGTGCTTCCAGAATTAGCTTGATGCCTGATGCTGTCTTGGCTTTTCGACTGGGAGAGAACATAGAAGCCTCAGAAATAATGAGAAGAGTAGGCAAACAACAAGCTAATCAGTCCACACGTGTTTGCAATAATGAAAATGGACGATTGATTAAGAAATACTGAAGCGACACCTTCCGAGCCAACGAGCGACGATTTGTCCGAGCCTCGCACGATAGTAAGCGGCATTGCTGGAGAGTATCTTCCCATCGTCAACCGCTCCCTTACGGTCGCGGCTCAGATCATTGTGCGAGTACTTCTTACCTTCGTTTCAACTCTGCTCTTTGCACACTCAGCAACTGCCAGGAATCGACGGCAAGCTTTACATCTTTCTCAAACGCCGTCTTGAGTGGTTCCTTTTCGCTGAAGGTGGTGATCTCGTAATGAATCACGTCTCCCCTTAATTCATGCTTCACATGGAGCAAGGAATTGCTGACCCGGAACAGGCAGTAGAGTTGGTTCCCTAGCAGTCGTTCCTGCATGCGGATACCTGACTTCTCATCGAGTTCGAAATAGCCAGGCTTCTTGGAGAGGGCGACGAGTTCGTAGGGCCGCGTGCTGGCCTTTTCCCCTTCGCCATAGGTGATATGCCAGGTGACGCGAGCCTCATCAATGGGTTTGATCACCAGTTTAAAAGGAACCTCACTCTTGGTTTTGCCATTGGTGATGTGGAGCGTCCCCTGCCAGGTGCCATGCCACTCCGCAGGCAGCGGAGCAAACTCTGCACGAATGATCCCGGGTGGTTGCAGCAACAAGAGTACAGCCACGAGCATGTTTAAAACTCCCATCGATCTGATGATTCAATGAGAACAACTTACACAGCGATGAACGATGCGTAAACTAGAAGAATCCCCGTGTGATGGTGATGTAACTCTCAGCACTCAGGACTCAGCACTCAGGACTAAACAAAACATGCGGATCGCATCCATCACAGCCGGAGCCGGGGGCATGTACTGTGGCTCCTGCATGAAGGACAACACCCTGGCCAATGCGTTGCATCGACTCGGGCACGAGTGCATCCTGATTCCGTGCTATACCCCGCTCCGTCTGGATGAACCGCAAGCCAACGAGTCGCCCATCTTCCTCGGTGGCCTCACCATGTATCTGCAACAGCAATACGGCTGGCTACGGAAGTTGCCGGGCTTCCTAGCCCGCTGGATGGCTTCACCCTGGTTGCTCAAGAAGGTGAGTGGCAGTGCGGTTAAGATCAATGCTGCTGACCTGGCACCAATGACTGTCTCGCTGCTACAAGGGATGGATGGCAACCAGCGTTCCGAAGTCAATCGGCTCGTCGATTGGCTGGCTGATGACTTCAAACCCGATGTCATTTTGCTGACCAATGTACTGCTCTCGGGCATTGTGCCTGAACTCAGACGACGCTTGAAAGTGCCTATCGTTACCACGTTACAAGGGGATGATGTCTTTCTGGATGAGCTGCCTGTTCAAGCACGTAACGAGTGCATTCGATTGATTCGCGAGAACTGTCAGCAGGTTTCAACTCACATAGCGACATGCCAGTTCTATGCCGACTACATGGCCAAGTACCTGGGGCTAGACCGAGAGAAGATCGCGGTCGTCTATCCGGGGATTGAGACCAAACATTTCAGCCCGAGTGAAGCGAGCAAGCAGTCACCTCTCAAGATAGGTTACCTGGCCCGCATCGCTCCGGAGAAGGGCTTCCATGTACTGGTCGATGCCCTGTGTACGCTTCACCAGATGAACGACGTACCAAACTGGACCTTTGAAGCAGCAGGGTACTGTGCAGCGTATCGTAAAGACTATCTGGAAGAACAACGAGCCAAGGCACAGGCAGCGGGCTGGGGTGATCGCTTTAACTACCTCGGCGAACCCGATGGTGCAGGAAAGACGAAATTCCTGCAGGGGCTGGATCTCTTCTCGGTGCCAGCAACGTTCCTTGAACCCAAGGGGCTCTATCTCCTGGAAGCCTGGGCCACCGGGTTGCCTGTGGTGCAGCCTGATCACGGTTCGTTCCCGGAACTCATGGAAGCTACCCAGGGTGGAGTGCTGTTCCCTGCCGGTGATTCAACCAAGCTGGCTGAAGCTCTCCTGAAGTTGCTACGAGATTCTGAATACCGTCAACGCTTGGGACAGCAGGGAAGACAGGCAGTGAATGAAAAGTTCACTGCTGAGGTAATGGCCCAGGCAACGCTGGCAGTACTGGAGAATGCTCGGCGAACTTGAATGAAAATGCGAACAAACTTCGGCTAGAAAATAGTGGTCGCTATACAAGCCGAACAACTTCATCAGATTGACTGACTTCTGTCACTGCATTGATTGGTAGCACTGTCAGGGTCGTCATAATGCCGACGCTGAGGTTGCATGGCATGCACGGAAAGTTTGTTGTTGATTGGCAGGACACCGAACTGGGTGTCATGATGCGGTAGCCGTTCATTGCCCACATATCGTTACGCCTTCCGAGGGAGACTGGCATGGTCACGCCACGTCCTGCGTCCGCATTACGCGCCATCAGGCTCAACTGCGAAACGCTCGAAGATCGCTTGCAACCGGATGCTGGGTTGCTCAGTTCGCTCGCTGCCAGCGACTATCGCCATGACCAGATCCTGGTACAGTTTGCACCCAATGCAGCACCGGTAGCCCTTGCTGGTGCCACCCTTGCCAGTTCCATTAGTCTCGTGCCTGGCTTGTACGAAGTCGATGTACCAGCGGGTATCAATCTGGGTGATGTGCTTTCAGCTTATGCTGCTGATTCCCGAGTGTTATCCGCTCAGCCTGACTTCGTGGTACAAAGCGAAGCTCTTCCCAATGATCCCTTGCTGAGTCAGCAGTGGGGGCTGACAAACACCAATGCATCCTACACGATCAATGCTTCTGCCGCCTGGGATAAGACGACAGGCAGCGGGCGTACCATCGTGGCAGTGATTGATACCGGCGTGGATTACAACCATCCCGATCTTGCTCCGAACATGTGGCGGAACACAGCCGAGATCACCGGCAATGGCATCGACGATGATAGCAATGGCTACATCGACGACATCTATGGCTACAACTTTGTCAACAACAATGGCAACCCGATGGACCTCAATGGCCACGGTACCCACGTTGCTGGTATCCTCGGCGCTCAGGGAAACAATGGGATCGGCGTGACGGGTGTTAACTGGGATGTGCAGATCATGGCTCTGCGCTTCCTGGATGCCAGCGGACGTGGTTCGACCAGCGATGCACTGCGGGCGTTGAACTATGCGGTGCAGATGGGCGCCACCATCTCGAACAATTCGTGGACCTCTCCTGCGTTCGATGCTGCTCTCGAAGCTGGCATCAAGAACGCTGGCCTGGCTGGCCACATCTATGTGGCAGCAGCGGGGAATGCCGGCCAGAATAGCGATATCAACAAGCTCTATCCAGGAAGCTATACCGCCGACAACCTGGTGACGGTAGCGGGCCTTGATAGTTACAACCGCCTGGCTTCATGGTCGAATCGCGGGCAGTCGGTCGAGATCGCAGCACCGGGGACCAGCATCTACAGCACCCTGCCCAACGGCAAATACGGCTACATGAGTGGCACCTCGATGGCGACACCTTTCGTCACCGGAGCGATGGCACTGGTTCGTGATCAAAACCCGACGTGGACTGCCCAGCAAGTGATTCAGCGTGTGCTGAGCACCGCTGATCGACTGACAACACTGAACGGCTTGATTGGTGGTGGTCGACTCAATCTCGGTGCAGCGGTCACAAGCGCCAATACACCAGTGCAGCCACCTGCTGCGGATGTGACTGGCGCCAAGGTGACAGGCTTGTCGTCTATCATCAGCAACAACCGTATCGTGGGTTTGCGAGTAACTTTCAACGAAGCCATCGATCCAAGCTCTATCACCAGCGGCGATGTACTCAGCCTGACCGGACCTGCTGGTAGTCTGGCTGTGACTGGCGTGACACCTGTCTCGGGCAGCACTACTCAATTCGATGTCCGCTTCGCTGACCAAACTCGTACTGGTAACTACTCACTGTCACTCGGGACAGGCATTCTGGATGCCAAGGGGAATGCCCTCAACCAGAATGGCAATACGACGAACGGTGAACCGGGCGATCAGTACAGTGGCACCATCAACTACACTGCGACCAATGCCTACCAGGCTCCGGGGATGCCTGCTACTGTGAATGACTATGCCATCAGCACCTATCCGCTGACGATCACGGATGGCATGTCGATCCAGAACGTACGGGTGCAGGTCAATATCACGCATGGCTGGATGTCCGATATGATCATCAAGCTGCGTGCTCCCGATGGTACGGAAGTACTGTTGGCCAACCGTCGCGGCGGTGGTGGCAAGGGCTATCAAGGAACCATCTTTGACGATGCATCGACCCGAAGCATTCTTGCTGGAACCGGTACCTTCCAAGGTTCCTATCGACCTGAACAGTTATTGAGCAAACTGCGAGGCACCAGCACAGCAGGAACCTGGACTCTTGTTATCGAAGACAAAGCCCGTGGCGATGGTGGCACCATCACCGGTTGGTCGCTCAGCTTCGATGCGCAGGCAGGTGGCAGCAGCGTCAGCAGCAAGAGTACCAGTTCCAAAGCTGCTGTTCGCCCTGAAGTGGTGCAGACACTGACGGGTAAAGTGGAGTCGCTGGTCCAACAGCTAGCTTCAACACCTCGCCTTACCACCATGGATGTGAAGTCATCTGTCATCCTGCAGCAGGTTGCTTCACTCTCGCCTGCAACGGTACCGAGCAAGGTGCAACAGCAGAAAGCCCAGTTGCTCACAGCCTGGCAGCAGGACCTGCGACTGGTGAGTTCACTGAAGCGATAGCAGGTACTGCAGACGAAGACAGAGTTGATCGGTAGATCAACTCTGTCCTTCTTTGTCAGGTGCATTGTGCTGATCGATACTCATGTTCATTTGGATGACGACAGGCTCAAGGGTGAGTTGTCAGCTGTCGTTGACCGGGCTAAGCAAGCTGACGTGCAGCAGATGATCTGCATCGCCACCGATGCAAAAAGTGCAGTTCGCGGTGTAGAGTATGCTCAACTCTTCGATGATGTATTTGCCAGCGTGGGCATCCATCCCAACTATGGCCATGAAGCGTCTGAAGGTGACTGGACCAGAATTCTTGAACTGACGAAGAAGCCAAAAGTAGTAGCCCTCGGCGAGACGGGCCTGGATCGCCATTGGGACTACACCCCTTTTCCTATTCAGCAGGACTACTTCAGCAGACACCTGGCACTATCTCGTTCAAGTGGTTTGCCTCTGGTGATCCATTGTCGGGAAGCAGAAGCTGATATGTTGCCGATGCTGGAAGCAGACTTCCAGGCCAATGGGCCTTTGCATGGCGTGATGCATTCCTTCAGTGGCGATCAGGCTTTCGCAGATGCATGCCTTCGTCTCGGGCTCTATCTCTCGTTTGCAGGGATGGTGACCTACAAGAATGCTCAAGCTCTGCGGGATGTAGCTGCACTGGTACCTGCGAATCGTATTCTGGTGGAAACCGATGCCCCATATCTGACACCTGAACCACTAAGGGGCAAGGTGAAGAAGAACGAACCAGCCCATGTCGTTCATACGGCGGAACGGGTTGCGGTAGCACGAGGTCAGGGGTTCGCTGAGTTTGCGGAGATGACGACGGCGAACGCGAAGCGGTTGTTTAAGTTGAGGTGAAAACAACTTCCATCGAATGCTTCTACAGCGTATAATGACGGCATGAACCAGACACTCAAACTGCCGAAAGTCCTACGCACCTTTGTTGATGAACAGGTAAAAACGCAAGGGCTGAAATCATCAGACACCTACATCGTACAACTCATCAAGGAAGAAAAAAAACGATTGGGTGTCGAACGTCTCGTTCGAGATTTGAAAGCTGCTAAAGAAAGTGGCCC
>WBZX01000131.1_pt1 | contig 69467 bp, 67 predicted proteins | sample 5204211 | NCBI WGS metagenome assembly WBZX01 (sample SAMN12344362, study PRJNA552823) | activated sludge metagenome | biome: Activated sludge suspended growth; feature: Nitrification reactor; material: Wastewater; isolation source: activated sludge from nitrification reactor of wastewater...
CGAGGTATCAATCGTACTTGATGTACGAGAAGCGCTGGTCGGACTCCGGCGTTCCCTCGAGCGCGCCGCCCTCCTTGCCCGGCTGCCAGTGCACGACCTCCTCGATCTTCCTGGCCAGCTCCAGGTCCTTGCCCGTGATGCCCTTGGCGGTGTGCGTCATCAGGCGCACCTCCACCCACGCGTAGGAGGCCGTGATGTCGGGATGGTGCCAGGCCGCCTCCGCCAGATGGCCGACGGTATTGATGACCATCAGCGTGCCCTTCCAGCTGCTCGTCTTGTAGGTGCGCTTTATCCAGCCGTCCTCCAGCCGCCATTTGGGCAGGTTGTGGGCGAGCCAGGCCGTAACTTCGGCCTCCGCCATCGGCTTCTCGCGCTCCGTCATTGCTCTCTCCTCGCCTTTCGTGGACATTGCACCCGAAGGAACCTAGTGCGGCACCGCCGCCGAAGGCAAACCCGCCGTGCCCGCACCCGTTGCGGCGCCGGGCAACGAGGATTTCTGGACGAGATGCAGGCACGAACGCGGATCGAGGCTGTGAGCGTGATCGCGCCCGCGCGCCTGCATTTGGGGTTCCTGGACCTCAACGGCGGCCTCGGACGACGCTACGGCTCGATCGGCCTCGCCGTCGACGAGCCGGCGACCGAGCTCACCCTTCGCCGCGCACCTTCCGTCTCCGCCTCCGGTCCCGAGGCCGAGCGCGCCGAGCGCGCCATCCTGCGGCACAAACAGACGTTCGGCCTCGAAGGCGGCTACCGCGTCGAGGTCTCGCGAGCCATTCCCGCCCATGCCGGCCTCGGCTCCGGCACCCAGCTGGCGCTGGCCGTCGGCATGGCGCTCGCCCGCCTCGAGGGCCTCGACCAGGGCGCCCGCACTATCGGCGAGAAACAGACCCGCGGCGCCCGCTCCGCCATCGGCATGGCCGCCTTCGAGGACGGCGGCTTTATCGTCGATGGCGGCCGCGGCAGCTCCGATCACGCCCCGCCCGTCCTGATGCGCGCCGAGTTCCCCGCCGGGTGGCGGGCGCTCCTGGTCCTCGACCGCAATGTCGTCGGCGTGCACGGCGACCGCGAGCTGCAGGCCTTCGCCGCGCTCCCCCCCTTCCCCGAGGGCCGGGCGGCGCACCTTTGCCGGCTCACCCTGATGCGCCTGATGCCGTCGCTCATCGAGGAGGACATCAAGGGCTTCGGCGCCGCCATCTCGGAGATCCAGGCCATCGTCGGCGCCCATTTCGCCTGCGCCCAGGGCGGCAGCCCGTGGTCCAGCCCCGCCGTCGGCGCCCTCGTCGGCCGGCTCGCCGCGGCCGGCGCGGTCGGCATCGGCCAGAGCTCGTGGGGCCCGACCGGCTTCGCGTTCACCGAAAACGAGGCGGATGCGCAAAAGCTCTATTCGTCTTTCGTCCAAGACGCTAAAGCACAGGGCCTCGAGATGCTGATCGTGCGTGGCCGCAACAGCGGCGCCCGGATCGATCTCGTCGCCTGAGGCCGGTCCGCCAGCACCGCCTCGGAGAGAGCCTGCACACAGCCCAGCCAGCACGCGAACGGAGAACAAGAACATGAGCCAAGAAGCCACGCCGATCCTGCACATGCTCGCGCCGCAGAAGCACATGAGCCCGTTCGACGTGAACATGGCCGCCGACGCCGGCTACAAGGTCATCATCCCCTACATCAACGTCTCGCTCGAGGAGGTCACCGGCCTCGTCCAGGACGCCATCTTCTCGCGCCCGCCGAACTACGGCGTCCGCACCGGCTTCTTCATCGGCGGCAAGGACGCCATCCTCGCGCTCGACATGATGGAGGCGGCGCGCAAGGCCATGGTGCCGCCGTTCGAGGTCTCGGTGCTCGCCGACCCGGCCGGCTCCTTCACCACCGCAGCCGCCATGGTCGCCTGCGTCGAGCGCGTGCTCAGAACCAAGCACGGGCGCTCGTGGAAGGGCCTCAAGGTGGCCGTGTTCGGCGCCACCGGCGTCGTCGGCTTCGCCTCGTCCATCATTGCCGCGCTCGAGGGCGCCCACGTGCAGCTCGTCGCCCACCGCGGCGTCGATCGCGTCATCAAGTCGGCCGCGATCTCCAAGGAGCGCTTCGGCGTCGACCTCGAGGCCGTCAACGGCGAGACCGAGGAGGGCAAGCGCGAGGTCATCGCCAACGCCGAGGTCATCTTCGCCGCCGCCGCCGCGGGCGTCCGCGTCATCTCGGCCGAGCACCGGGCGCTCGCCAAGCGCCTGCTCGTCGTCGCCGACGTCAACGCCGTGCCGCCGCCGGGCGTCGAGGGCATGGACCTGTTCATGGACGGCGCGCCCCTGCCCGGCAGCGAGGTCCTGGGCGTCGGCCCGCTGGCCATCGGCGACATCAAGTACAAGACGGAAAGCGGCCTCTTCAAGCGCATGCTGGCGTCGGACAAGCCGCTGAGCCTCGACTTCCGCCACGCCTTCGAGCTGGCCCGCGAGCTCACCGCCTGAACCAACCTCTCCCCTCTCCCCTCTCCCCTCTCCCTTGCGGAGAGGGGGCGGGGTGGGGTGCTGCGAGGCACCGGCCCAGGCCGGCTGTCGCTGCTTGGCAGGCATCACGGACTCAACTAGCTTTCGGCCTGGATCCGGTTTCCGGAGGGAGCAATGCAGTCCTTGAAATTCGGATTGGCGGCGGCGGCGATGGTCTGCGCACTTTCGGCGACGGCTTCGGCTGCCGATTGCGCCAGGGTCACAGCCCTCGGCGAAACATTGACCCACGATACTGCCGTGCTCTTCTCGACGAACGCTCTGAAAAATACGCTTGCTGGGCAAGGTCGCGTGGGTAAGGGTCCCGTGCGCACGACCTGCAAGTCAGGTGCGACGACGACGACGTGCTACTCCTCGCAGATGGCCTGCAAGGGCGGAACACCCAAGACCTGTTTAGGCCCTTGGCTGTGTCTCTGATCTCCGCAGCTGGGCGCCGAAATTGGCCTCGGAGCGAGCGGCGCTGCGAAGCGAAATCGACTGGACGCTATCCACGTAGTCCTCAACTGCCCCATCTTCCGTTCTACTCTCTGGCTGATTGAACAGCAGCGGAACTTCGGAACTGGTGCCGATCGTGGGGCCTAGACGTCGCCTGCGTGTTGCAAATAACTCAATCTGCCTTCTCCGGCCCCACCGGTGATGGCGACGATACCGGCTCCACGGCCGCCTTTTTCATCCGCTCTTCCGCCGCCCGCGCGAGGAAACCGCGCACGATATCCAGGTCGCGGATGTGGATGTCGCGCTGCCCGACGGCGATCTCGATGCCGGCCCGGCCCAGCGCCTTAACGACGGCGAAGCGCAGCGCGCTCTCCGCCGCCGCCGCCTCCGCGCCCTCCGCGAGACTCGCCTCGACCGACATGACGAGGGCGTCCTCGCCGATGTCGTCCAGCGACACCTGCGGCGCAGGGTCCGCCGTCAGCCCGGGCACGCCCTCGACCGCCGCCGTCAGCACCTCCGAGACCCGCTCCGGATCGGCCTTGAGCGGCACGCGCACACGGACACGCGCCTTGGCCGACGGCGCCGCCTTGGCCGTCACCGCCGGATGCGGGATGCCGGCGGCGCGGAATGCCTTCACGATATCGGCCCTGAGCGACGTCTGCGCCTTGAGCGACTTGGTGATGTCCGCCACCAGCACGCGCAGCGACATCTCGAGCCCTTCGGGGCTGAGGTTGTCGAGCGTCACCACCGGCTCAGGGTATTGCAGGATGTTCGGATTGGCCTTGGCGACGTCGCTGAGCACGGCCAGCACCTGATCGGGATCGGCGCTGTAGGAGACGCGCACCTTGATCTTGATCCGCCCCAGCGCGTTGCGGTGCGTCCAGTTGGTCACCGCGCCCGAGATCAAGTCGGAGTTGGGCAGGATCACGCTCGCCCGGTCGAAGGTCTCGATCTCGGTCGAGCGCACGGAGATGCGCCGCACGTAGCCCTCGACGCCCTTGGCCACGATCCAGTCGCCCACCTTCACCGGCCGCTCGACGAGCAGGATGAGCCCCGAGACGAAGTTGTTGACGATCGACTGCAGGCCGAAGCCGATGCCGACCGACAGCGCGCCGGCGACGATGGCCAGGTTGGTGACGTCGAAGCCGGCGTACGAGACCGAGATCAGCGACGCGATGACGAAGCCGGCGTAGCCGACGCCCGTCTCGATCGAGTTGGCGATGCCGGTGTCCATGCGCGACGGCCCGAGCACCGTCGCCGTCAGCCAGCGCTGCAGGAGCCGGGTCGCGAACGCGAGTCCGAGGAAGATCGCCGCTGCGATCAGCAGGCGCGCCAGCGAGATGCGGAAGTGTCCGATCTCGAAGCCGAACAGCGCCGACTTGACGTGGCCCCCGACCTCGTCAGCCGGCATGCCGAGCGACAGCATGAGCAAGGGGATGCCCGCCAGCAGCGCAACCGCGTGCAGCAGCGCGCCCAGCGCGCCGGTCACCTGCCGTCCGCGCTCCTTGTTGAGCCCCAGGAAGCCGTCGATCGCGCTTTCCAGGACGCCGCCTTCGCTGGCGTCGCAGGTCAGCGCCCGGATGGCCAGGTGCACCAGCCCCAGCGCCCCGATGGCCGCGCCCGTCAGAAGCGTCTGCGTGGCGAGGAACTGCCCGAGTGCCACGAACCCCGCGAGCGTCGTCCCGGCGATGGCCAGCGCGAGGACGAGCAGCGGCAGCTTCAGCCATCTGGGCCGCCAGCGCGAGACGGGCGGCGCGTCGGGCTCAACAACCTTGGGCGTCAACCGCGTCCACGCCAGGCCGAACAGGAGCGCAGCCGTCAGCAGGCTGGCCACGAAGGCTTCGGCGACCGTGACCGTCAGCGACAGCGACAGCTCCCGCGCGGCGGTGTCGGCGACCCGGTCGGCGGCGAAGACGACGGCGATGCCGCCGATCATCGCCTCGAGCCGGCGTGCCACCGGCGTCGAGAGGTCGAGCAGCCGCCAGCGCTCACGATAGGGCTGCAGCACCGCCCGTACCGCCGCCACCACAAGCACGACCATCAGCGCCGCCGCCAGGGCCGCCTTTATGATGCGCCCGCCTTCACGGTAGAGCAGGTCGAGCTGGTCGAGCGCCAGCGCCACGATGCCGACGCTGGCCAGCCATGGCAGCGCCGTCGCCACCGCCACGACGCCGGCGCGGACAGCCCGCGTCGCGAACGGCGGCGTCGCCGGCTCGTTCTGGTTGAGCGGAACCCAGACGAAGCGCCGCCGCAGACGCTTCAGCGCGAAATATGCCGCCACCGCCGCGAGGCCCATGAGGAACAGCCGCAGCTGATGCGGCTTGGCCCCCGCCCACCAGGCGAGAGCGGCCCGGTCCACCTGCGGCGAGATCTCGCCGATGTCGCGCACCAGATCGTCGAGAGCCTTCGGCGACAGCGGATGCCGCAGCACCCGGTGCATGATCTGCCGGGCGAACTCCGACTGGCGCAGCTCGCGCACTCGCTGAATGAGCTGCGCGGCCCGCACTTGAGCCAGCTCCGACGACTTCATGCCGCCGTCGATGCGCGCCAGCAGCGCATTGAGCCGGCTGCGATCCGATGCCACCTCCGGCGCCTCGGCGGGGGCATCCTTGCCCGGCGCCGGCCCGAGCTTCTCGATCTGCGACTTGATCGCGTCGAGCCGCGGCCTGAGCTGGTCCTGCGCCTTGCGGATGGTCCCCTGCAGACCCGTCAGCGCCACCCGTGCCGAGGCCAGCGCCTCGTCGCCGGGCTTGGTCTCCTCGACCTGCTTCTGGATGTCGTCGAGGTCGATGCCGGCCTTGGCGATCTGCTGCAGCGGCTGCTCGATCTCGGCTGGCGTGGTATCCGCCGGCTTCTCGGCCTCGCCCGTTTGCTGCTCGGCCGGTGCGGCCGGCTGCGCGGGCTCGGACGCCGGCTCCTCCGCGTCCTCCTTCGCCGCCGGAGCGGCCGCGGCCGCTGACGGCTTGGCCGAGCCGGCGAAGCCCGGCCCCGCCAGCCCGAGCGGAGCCTGCGCCAGGAAGAGAAATGCCGCCATGACGGCGGCGCGACGCAACGCGACCATGAGCCCAGCCATGCTGATGGCCTGCCTAATGCTCGTTGACGGCCGTCTGGCCGAGCGTGCGCGGCGCGCGCGTGAACACGGGAGCGACCGGCTCGGCCGCGGTGACCGCCGACCGGCGCGAGGGAGCGATATTGGTCTCGATGACGACGTCCACGGGCCCCCCGGTCATGATCAGATGCTCCACGTCGTCGCGGCGAATGAGCACCAGCCGCCGCCTCCCGTCGAGGCTCGACTGCTCGATGACGCCGAGGCGCCGCTCCGGCCGCTGCCCGAAGATGCCGCTGGCTGGCGACGACCCTGTCAGATAGCCGCGCAGGAACAGGCCGCCGATCACGGCCGCGCCGATCAAGAACAGCGCGAGCAGGGTTCCGAACAGGTATTCCATGTGCAGTCTCGCGACCTTAGCCGCGCTCCCTCGACTCGCCTCTCTTTTCGCCAGCGCGACTCGACACCGGCCCGCCCGGCCCCCCGCGGACGTATAGCGCCAAGTTCATGGCATTTTAACCGTAATGATCGAACTGTTGACGGGCGTTCCACCGGGAATTGGACGGCGTGCCCGCCACGCTGACACACCCCGCCGGAATAGCATCCGGGGCGGCCAGTCGCTGCCCGCGTCACATGTTATCAACGAGTTGTCGAGTCCCATATGCAGGCGTCCCGAGCCGCCCTTTCCGCGAATCAGCTAACGTCCGCCTCCATGAGCACCAGCGAGGCGCGCCCCTTCGAAGGCATCGGCATGCGGCTGCTGGCGGATGTCGGGCGCGGGGCCGGCCTCATGGCCATCCTCGCGGTCGTTTTCGCCTCTGGATCGATTCTGCTCGCCGTCCTGGCCAGCCGCTCCTCCGATCCCCTCCTCCTCACCGTCCTCGCTTCCCTCGCCCTCCTGGGCCTGTTCTTCCTGTTCGCGCTGGCCGCCGGCCACGTGCGCGTCGGCGAGCGCATCGAGACCACCGAGTTCGTCGAGGCCGCCGCCGACGCCGTCGCCGACGCCATCCTGCTGACCTCGAGCGATTCCGGCATCGTCTACGTCAATGCCGCCGCCGAGCGTCTCCTCTCCCCCGCCGGCACCGTCCTCGGCGGCTCCGTCGCCTCGCTGATGGCCGGCGGCTCCGCCACCGCGGAGGCCATGTACCGCCTCGTCCGGGCCGCCGAGCGCGGCGAGGTGCACGCCGAAGAGTTCGAGCACGCCCGCCCCGGCACCGGGCAGCGCCTGCTGCGCGCCACCGTCAAGCCGTTCTCGGTCATGGGCCACGAGCGCGAGATGTGGCCGCTCGTGCTCTGGCAGATCACCGACATCACCGCCGAGCGCGCCCGCGAGCAGCACCGCCTGAAGAGCCTCACCGCCGCCGTCGCCCAGCTCGACGCCATGCCGACCGGCCTCGTCGTGGCCGAGCGGGGAGGCCTCGTCACCCGCGCCAACCGCACGCTCGTCTCCTGGCTCGGCCTCTCCCAGAGCCACATCGCCGAGCGCGGCCTGAGCCTGCAGGACATCTTCTCCTCCGACAGCGTCCAGCTGCTCTCGCGCGCCGCCGCCAAGCCGGGCGAGCCGTCGCGCCTCCTGGAGCTCGACCTGATCCGCCAGGATGGCCGGCTGCTCCCGGTCCACGTCGTTTCCGCCGCCGGTGGCGAGGACGGCCAGCTCCTGCTCTCGATCTCCAGCCGCGAGGTGTCCGCCGAGACCGGCCGCGACGACGTCGCCGCCGAGGTTCGCTTCGCCCGCTTCTTCCAGTCGGCGCCGTTCGGCATCGCCACCCTCGGCACCGACGGCCGCATCGTCAGCGCCAACGCCGCCTTCGCCCGCATGATCGTCGACGGCTCGAGCGGCATCTCCGAGCCCGCCGTCGACGTCCTCGCCCGCACGGCCAGCCCCGAGATCCGCGCCGCCGTCGAGAGCGCCATCGCCCTGGCGCTCGCCGGCAAGGCCAACGTCGCCCAGGTCGAGATCGCCGTCGGCGCCAAGCAGGAGTATGCCCGCCGCGTCTTCGTGCACCCGTTCCTGCGCTCGCCCAATGCCCGCGAGGCGGCCATCGTGTACGTCGTCGACGCCACCGAGCAGAAGGCGCTCGAGGCCAAGTTCGCGCAGAGCCAGAAGATGGAGGCCGTCGGCCGCCTCGCCGGCTTCGTCGCCCACGACTTCAACAACATGCTGACCGGCATCATCGGCTTCTCGGACTTCCTGCTGCAGACGCACAAGCCGTCCGACCCGGCGCACGCCGACATCATGAACATCCGCAAGAGCGCCGTCCGCGCCGCCGGTCTCGTCGGCAAGCTGCTCGCGCTCGCGCGCCAGCAGACGCTGATGCTCGAGGCCCTCCACCTCGACGAGATGGTCGCCGACGTGGCGCCGCTCATGAAGCGCTCGATCGGCGAGAAGATCACGCTCGAGACCCAGTACGGCCGCGACCTGTGGTACGTGCGAACCGACAAGCTGCAGCTCGAGCAGGCGATCCTGAACCTCGCCGTCAACGCCCGCGACGCCATGCCCGACGGCGGCACGCTCACTGTGCGCACGCGCAACGTCACCGAGCGCGAGAGCAAGAAGCTCGACCACCACGGCATGCCTCCGGGCGAGTACGTCCTGATCGAGGTCGAGGATACCGGCACCGGCATGCCGCCCGAGGTCATGGCCAAGATCTTCGAGCCGTTCTTCACCACCAAGGCGGTGGGCAAGGGTACCGGCCTCGGCCTCGCCACGGTCTACGGCATCGTCAAGCAGACCGGCGGCTTCATCTATCCCGAGAGCACCGTCGGCAAGGGCACCACCTTCCGCGTCTACCTGCCGCGCCACATCCTCGAGCCCGAGGCCGAGGCGCAGATGCTCAAGGCCGCGCGCGCCAAGGACAAGACCGGCACCGATCTGACCGGCACCGGCCGCGTGCTCCTGGTCGAGGACGAGGACGTCGTGCGCAGCTTCGCCGCCCGCGCCTTGAAGAGCCGCGGCTACGAGGTCCTGGAGGCCGGCAGCGGCGTCGAGGCGCTCGAGGTCATGGAGGCCAACGGCGGCAAGGTCGACATCGTCGTCTCCGACGTCGTCATGCCCGAGATGGACGGCCCGACGCTGTTCAAGGAGCTGCGCAAGGTCAACCCGAAGCTCAAGTTCATCTTCGTCTCGGGCTACCCCAACGACGCCTTCCGCGAGGCCGTCGGCTCGGAGGAGTTCGCCTTCCTGCCGAAGCCCTTCTCGCTTCCCCAGCTCGCCGCCAAGGTGAAGGAGGAGCTCGCCGCGTGAGACGGGGCCGAGCACGCGGCTTGACGCCGCCCGCCGCCTCCGCTACGCACGGGCGAACCGATGCGAGCCGCGACGGGCCTCCCGAACGCGGCTTCCCCCGTTTTCATCGGTCATACCGGTCGCCACGGCACACCTTCGCCGCGGCTTCTTGGCTTCGGAGCGTGGCGCAGCCTGGTTAGCGCACCAGTCTGGGGGACTGGGGGTCGTGGGTTCAAATCCCGCCGCTCCGACCACTTGAACTCAGGGAACTCCATCCGGGGTCGTTGCGTTTCCTCCTCCCGAGTCGACGGAGGACCTTCATGAAGTATGGTCTGATATTGGCGGCCCTGCTCGGCCTGAGCCTCGGAGCCCTCGTGATCGCGCAACGGAACGCGATGAGCCCCGCGGCGCCCGCCAGCACGCGCGAGCCGGCCACCGAGCATGGCTACGATCCGTCCAAGCCCTCCCAGCCGGCCCCGGGCAGCAGCGCGGCGCCGGCCGCGGCCACCGCCGCCGTCCCTCCACCCGCCAGCAAGACCGCGGGCGCCCAGGAGTCGTCCAAAGCCCCTGCGCCCTCTGGCGCAAGCCCGCCGTCCGAGGCTCGCGTGGCCCAGACCACCGCCCCAGCACCGGCGCCGGCGGCAGCGACCCCCAGCCCCAAGTCCGAGTCCAAGTCCGAGCCGTCGGCCGCCAAGCCAGCACCAGCCGCCGCGGAGCCTCGCGCGAAGGATCCGCCGGCCTCCAGCAGGACCGGACTTTACCTGTGGCTGTGGATCATCCTCGCCAACCTGGGGGCGATCATTCTGCTGTCCGGGATAGGCGGCGGCACGACCAGTGTGGGCCAGCGCCGCGACGAGGGCGTGAGGCAGCCCGACGGCCAGCCTCCGGCCCGGGCCTGAGGCCATTCGGCAAGCCCGAGCCGCGCCGGGCCGCGGTTCAGCCGTCGCCCGGGACGTCGCCGCCCGCCAGCATGGCCAGCGCCGCCGCCGGCGCGCATCGCGTCGACCAGGCCGCCGCCTCGCCGGCCGCACCGGTGAGCTCGCCGAAGGTCACGCTCGGCGTGCCGAGACGTTCCGCGACGCTGGCGACCACCCCCGCCCCGATGCCCGCCGCCACAACCGTGTGCCCGGCGACATGTGGCGCTCGCGACAGCACCTGGTAGCAGGCGTCCACGATCGAGACCACCTGCCGCTCGGCGAGATAGCGCGCCGCCAGCAGCCAGTCGCCCGGCTCGCCGTCGGCGACGTCCCGGCACAGCATGCGCGCCAGCCGCGCGATGCTTTCCGCCTCGCTCTTGCCGCGCCCATCCGCGGTGGCGTGCTGGTCCAGCCCTTCCGGCAAAGCGCCCAGGATGCGGCGCACGTCGGCCATGGTCGCCAGATACTCCCGCGCCATCCCCTGCCAGCGGCCATCGAACGGCACGCGATCCGCCACCGCCATCACCGGCGTCCGCGTCAGCCCCGTATAGACGAGCTCGCCGCTCTCCAGACGGTCGGCGTCCGTGTAGCCGTGGACCAGCGGCAGTCCCTTCGACAGGGCGATGACGTCGGTCGTCGTCGACCCCATGTCGATGACCAGGCCGCGCCCGATGCGCGACGCCACCACCTGCGCCGTGGCGAGGTAGTTGGACGAGGCGACGTCCATGGGATGCACCCTCGCCTCCTCGGCGCCGACAAGGCCGCGCCGGCCGGCCCACAGCCGTGTCTCGGCTCCGAGCTCGGCGACGATGCGACCGATCAGCGTCGCGACACCCGCCTGACGGTCCTCGAACAGATCCGACAGCTCGCCCGTCATCGTCACGGCGTGCCGCTCGGCGCGCATGAGCAGCGGCCTGGCCTCGGCCAGTGCCGCGTCGAGCTTGTCCATGCCTTGCCAAAGCGGACACACGATCTGCATCGCCTCGACCGGCGTGCCGTTACGTGCGAGCGCCACCTTCAAATGCGCGCCGCCGACGTCGAGCCCTGCTGTGATGGTCATCGATTGCTCCGGAGAGGATGCCGCGTGCTACACCGGCGCCGGCTGGTCTCGTGGGAAGCGCGCATGCAAATCATACCGGTGATCGACGTCAAGGGCGGATTGGTCGTGGCGGCGCGCGGCGGCGACCGCGACAACTATCGCCCGATCGAGACACCGCTCGCGCCGGGCTCGAGCGACCCCGCCGCCGTGGCCCGCGGCTATCTTTCACTCTACCCGTTTCCGGTGCTCTACATGGCCGACCTCGACGGCATCGCCGGCCAGCCCCCGAACGCCGGCGCGGTGGCGCGGCTCGCGCGCGATCTGCCGGGCCTCGATCTGTGGATCGATCACGGCGCCGGGGAACCCAGCCAGGTCGCGGCGATGCTCGCCCTCCATCCTCGTGCCACCGTGGTGATCGGCTCCGAGACGCTCGGGCATCCGCAGGCGCTCGCCACCGTCATGGCCGCGCACTCCGATCGCATCGCGCTGTCGCTGGACTTCAAGGGGGACGACTTTCTCGGACCCGGGACGCTGCTCGGCGACGCCTCGCTCTGGCCCGGCAGGATCATCGTCATGACGCTCGCCGCCGTCGGCGCCGATGCCGGACCGGATCTCGATCGCGTGGCGGAGATCGCGAAAAGGGCCGGACCCAGACGGCAGGTCTTCGCCGCGGGCGGCGTGCGTCACGCCGCGGATGTGAAGGCGCTCGTCCGCGTCGGCGCGGCCGGCGTGCTCGTCGCGTCCGCGCTGCACGCGGGCAAAGTGAAGGCCGGCGACCTCACTGAGATCGCCGGCCTCTGATAGCTCCTCGCTGGAGGTCTAGCCCCAACGGCCGGACAGAAGACGACCCAATCGCTGAAGCAGACCCCCCTTCATGGGAGGGGCAGTGTTCTTGTTGTTGTCGACCTGCTCAGGACGGTTTCCGCTTCAAGACTTGGCGGCGAACGGATGGCTCGCAGCGTTACGGCCAGCGGTGGCCTCGGCGGCGGTCGGCTTGCCGGAGACGGCGCGGGCGATCGACTCCTTGACGGCGCGGTAGTTGAAGTCCTGGATCTTGGCGTCGTCGGCCGCCTCCCAGTGGATGAACACGCCGACGCAGATGAAGAGGTCATCGGCCTCGTCGGCCGGGATCACGCCCTCGGCGACCGAGTCCTGCACGGCCTTGGCGACGCCGTACTGGGCGGGTCCGAACATCTGGACGGCCTGGCGGGCGTCCTTGATGGTGACCTTGTTGAACATCACGGTGCTCGGCTTGCACGCCAGGTTCGGCGCGATCACGGCGAGCAGGGCGGTGAAGCCGTCCTTGTTGTTCGTCAGCGAGTTGCAGAAAGCCGCCTCGGCGGCGCTGCCGCGCGGTCCGATGATGAGGTCGATGTGCGCAACCTCGTTGCCGTCGCCGACGAGCGACTCGCCCACCATCACCTTGTTGATCTTGGCCATCGCGGAGATTCCTCCCAGTTTGAAGAAAACACAGAACACGACTACGGCCCGGCGGGAGCCGGACATTCGTCGATCTCGGTTTGTCCTGAGCTATCCTAGTTTCAGCGAACGATGATCCATGTCACCCGAGGTCGTGTCGCTCGAGGTGATGCATGCCACCGAACCGGTTGGCCAGATAGCGGCGCCGTCAGCACCGCGCCTACCTAACGCCAGTCTTCGACTTTAGACAAGCGCTACGTTGCGTTTTTTGCCGACCCAAGTCGGCTTTCGAGTTGCTCAGCAAACAGCGTGGCCACGACGAAATCCGCCGTGGTCCCTGGATTGAGCCCTCGATCCTTCAAGCTGCGATCGAAGCGGAGGAACTCGCCGACGGCGCCTGCGGCCAGCCTGGGCTGGAACAGATGCACGAGACTCGCTGCTTCGATGCGCACGCCCTCCGCGATTGATGCTCCATATTTGCGCGCGATGTGGCTGTCGGGAAATGCGGCGAGCAAGCGCATGTGCAAAGCGGACACAGCGAGGTCCGGCGTAGGCAGGCTCGCGCGAGCCTCCGCCAGCGCCGGCAGCGCGAAGCCGAAGATGTCCTCGTAGGCGTCGCCATACGCGCGTGCGATGCGGTCGCGATCGGCCGCCAGTGCCATGGCCTGCCGCAGCGTCACTGTCGCCGGTCCGCTCACGTCCGCCTCGGCGGCCCGCCCGAGGCCGCCCGGGTTGGCCGACGCGATCGCCCGGAACACCTCGGCGGCATCGGTCATGTCGAAGCCATCGAGCACGGACCGCAGCGCCGCTCTCAACGGCCGGCCCTCTGCACCTTGGAGCAGAGAAGACGCCGCCCTCGCCAGCGGCACGCAGAGCAGCAGGATGCCGAGGTTGGTGTTGCACCCCGCGGTCGCCATGCTCGCCTCGACCGCCCGGCGGATGCGCTCGCCGGGGCGCATCGCTGCTTCGGCGACGAATGGTGCCGCGGCCACCGCCGCGCGCTCGAATTGCGCCACCTCCATGTCGTGGCCGCCCGCGTGCACGTGCACGTTGCCGGGCTTCAAGGCCGTCAGCTCGGCCCTGCAGGCCGCGAGAAACCCGTCCCGGATCTCGTCCGCGCTCGCCACGGCGGCGCTCAAGCCATGACCGCGAGCACACCGAGGCTCGCCAGGAAGTCAGCCGCCAGCGCCTCGGCGATGTCGGTCGCGGTCACGGTTTGCAGCCCCTTCCATGCCGGATTGGAGTTGATTTCGAGCACGTTGAGCGCGCCATCCGGTCCCTCGATCAGGTCGACACCGGCGTAATCCGCCCCGATCGCCGACACCGCTGCCAGCGCCAGCCGCTCCATCCCGGCGTCGGCGACATGCGCCACCGGCTGCGCGCCCTGGTGAACGTTGGTGATCCAGCTCGTCTCCGAGTGGCGGCACATGGCGGCGAGAACGCGTCCGCGCGAGACGAACACGCGCCAGTCCTGGAACCGCCCCGCGGCCGGCGGCAGGTAGTCCTGCAGGTAATAGGTGTCGCCGCACTCATCCGGCGGCGGCAGGTCGTCCGGCCTGTCGATGCGCTTGATGCCGTTGCCCTGCGAGCCGAACAGCGGCTTGAACACCAGCGGCCGGCCCGCCTCGCGCACGCACGCTTCCGCCGCCGCGCGTCCCTCGAGCACCCTCGATCGCGGCACCGGCAGCCCCGCCTGCTGGAACAGGAAGGTCGCCGTCGACTTGTCGACGCAGCGCTCGATCACCCGCGCGTCGTTCCACACCCGGACGCCGCTCTCGCGCAGCGCGTGCAGGATGCCGAGCCGCTTGGTGATCTGCTCGAGCGAGCCCGTCGAGACCGAGCGCACGAAGGCGCCGTCCGGCAGCGCTCCTGCGAAGCCCGGGATGTCGAGCCCCGAAGCGCAGCGCGTATCGAAGGCGCACAGCTTGAGCGATGTGGTCACCACCTCGCAGCCGCGCGCCTCCATGGACTTGGCGAGCCGCCGCGCATGCCAATCGCCGCCTCCGTCCTCGACGAACAGCGCGATGCGCGGACGCGCCGTCCTCACTCTACCGGAAGCTGGCATCGACGATATCCGGCGCCAGCCGGCCGGCGTGGAACGAGCTGCCCGTATCGAGGTTCGAGACGGTCACCAGCGCCGGCGAGAACAGCATGGCGTCGATCTTGTAGAAGTCGCCCTGCACCTCGGCGAAGATCTCCGCGAACGGCTTGCCGTAGGCCGGCGACGTCGACGACGGCAGCGCCTCCGCGAGCTTTCTCGCCGCCGCGTCGTCGCCGCGCACAAACAGCTGCACGCGTCCGCCGTAGATGATGGCGTCGTTGGTCCGCCCCATGGCCTTGATGAAGTCCGGCACCGGCGGCGCCAGCGGCGCCACGCCCGAGCCGTCGACGATCTTCTCCAGCGGGAAATGCAGCGCGTGCGCCTTGTGCAGGGCCACCTCGAGCACCCGCGCCGCGATCTGCACGGTGCCCGCCAGCGAGCCGGTCGGCGCGTAGAGGACGGTGAGGTCCGACACGCCGACGCCGCACGCCTTCGCCACGCTCGCGGCAGCCGCACCCGGCGGCGGCTTGTCGCCCTCGATCACCAGCGAGGCCTGGGCGCAACGATCCTCGTAGCCGAGCTCCTTGTAGAGCTCCTCGACGCGCGACAGCGCCCGCGCCGGTCCCGAGCCGAGCGCGAAGAAGCCCGACGCCTCGTCCTGGATCGTCCACCCGGCGTACTGGCTGCCGAGGCACGAGATGACGGGATTGGTCGAGTGCACCGCGACGCCCCACGGCCACCGCTCGAGGCCCGACGCTGGCGTGATGGCCACCGTGCCGAGGCCGCCCATGCACACCTCGCCGAGGCGGCGTCCGGCCTCGATGCCACCCGGCACGCCGGCGCCGAGGTCGATGACGCGCTCGCCCGCCTCGCCGGTGGTGACCGAGATGCGCAGTGCGTCGGCGTCGGCAATCAGGCCATCGACGATCCTGGCCGCCCGCGCCGAGACGCTGGGGGCCGGTCCTGTGTTTTTCATCATTTTGGCGTTTCCTTCCCGAGACGCCCTGTCCCCGAGCTGAAGGTTGGACCCGCTTCAAGCTAATCGCGGTGCTCGGCCGGAGAACACGGACCCGACTGTCCATATAGCATTTCGGCCAATGCCTCCAGATGGTTCCGGCACCGGGCTTCGGCCTCCGCGGGCGTAGCTCCTTCGGCACCGACCGTGGCCACGGGCGCGTGCCGCGGAATGTGGGAACCGGCTCGCGGCCGGTCCGACGTCCAGTCCGGCCAGGCGATGCCGCCGACCGTCAGCGGGCCCCGGTCGGCATAGAGATAGGCGGCGGCGCGGTGCCTCGGCCGCCATTCCCTGGCCAGCAGATCGGCGGCGCTCCCGCCCCGGCACGCCGCCACGTGGGCCGCGAACAGGGTCCCCGCGCCGTCGTCGAGGACGTCGAGCGTGGCCCCGGGCCGCGGATTGACGTCGACCAGCAGCGGCCCCTCTGCCCCGACGGCGAAGTCGAACGAGACGAGCCCCCGCAGTCCCAGCCGCCGTCCCAGCGGCAGCGCGATAGACACCAGCTCCGCTTCGAGATCGGGCGGCAGCGTCAGGTGCCCCGCGGCGCCACCGTAGCGGAACGGCATGCGCGGCGCCGGCTCCACCCATTGGCGCGTGAACGCCACCGCCTCGCCGCGCGGCGACATCACCGCCATTACCGACACCGGCATCCCCTCGACGCGGCGCTGATAGTAGCGGCGCACTTTTTCCCTGTCCCCGTCCTTCACGGGGAGAGGGTCAGGGTGAGGGGCGGCCACGTATGCTGCGGCTTGTCGCGGCCCCTCACCCTGCATTCGCTGCTGCCCCTCACCCCGGCCCTCTCTCCCCGAGCGGGGAGAGGGAGAGCACTCCCTGATGTGCGTTCCCCCGCTCCCGCCGATGCGCTTCGTCAGCCACCCGGCCCCGTCCGCCGGCCGCTCGAGCCGCGTCTCCGGATGCCGGATGCCCATCTCCGCCAGCATCGGAAACAGCACCGCCGGGTCTTTGGCCTTCCGCACCGCCTCCGCCGTGCAGCCCAACAGCCCGTAGCGCTCCCCCAGACGCCCGATCAGATCGGGGCTCTCCTCGAATCCTGCCCCCAGCACCAGCCCCACCGGCGGGGAAGGCGCGGCGGCCACCAGCCGGTCGAGGGCGGCCGTCAGGCTCTTGCGATGGAACCCTTCGAGGAACGCCTTGGGAAGGCACTCGGCCGCGTGCGCATGCGTGGCGAGATCCGCGTCCGCAAAGCTGTCCACGACCAGCGGTACGTACCCGGCCCGGCGCGCCGACGCGGCCAGCATGCGCCCGCTCCAGCCGGCGATGAGAATGGTCTCGGAAATGGCGGCCTCGCTCTGCTTTTACAGTCGGCAGCCGGGCGAAGCTGCCACAGCTCATGGCCATAGGACATGGGCGCGGCACGGTCTATATTCGACACATGCTCGCCTCGTCTCTCTCCCCCTTCACACCCGCCGGGTTCCGCGCGCTCGTGGAGGGCCGCCTGCACACCGTTCCCGCCGGCAGCGTCACGGCCGAGAGCCCCGCGCCGTCGCCGAGCGACTACGACCTCGACCCGGCGCTGCTCCCCTCGGCCCTGCCTCCGCCCACCGCGGCCGCGGTGCTCGTCCCGGTCGTTGCCCGGCCGGATCTCACCGTTCTGCTCACCCAGCGGACCGAGCACCTTCCGAGCCACCCGGGCCAGATCGCCTTCCCCGGCGGCAAGGTCGATCCCCTCGATGGCGGCCCCCTCGGGGCCGCGCTGCGCGAGGCCGAGGAGGAGATCGGCCTCGACCGCGCCCTCGTCGAGCCGCTCGGCTACCTCGATACCTATCGGACGCGCACGGGATTTTCCGTGGTACCCGTGGTCGCTCTCGTCGACCCTGTCTTGAGGCTGAGGCTCAACCCCGGCGAGGTCGCCGACGCCTTCGAAGTGCCGCTCGCGTTTCTGATGGACGCCGCAAACCATCGGCGCGATACACGATTCTGGAAGGGTGCCGACCGCACCTATCACGCCATGCCCTACGGAGAGCGCTACATCTGGGGCGCCACCGCCGGCATGCTGAAAAACATGCACGCGAGGCTGTTCGGCCCATGATCCGCATCGTTGCCGAGAACGTCCTGATCTTCCTCCTGCCGACGCTGGCCTACATCGCCTACGTCCTGCTCACCCGGCGCAGCCCGAACGACGACGCGGGCGCCCGTGTTCTGGACGAGGCCCCGTTCCTGTGGCTGTTCGCGGCCGGTGCCTTTCTCGTCGTCGCCGCCCTGATCGCCTTCAACGCCGGCAGCGGCGGCAAGCCGGGCCAGGCCTACCAGCCGCCGGTTATGCGCGACGGGCAGATCGAGCCCGGCCACGTGCGGCAATGACCCCGTGAGCACCAGCCCGCCATCGCCGGCCCCACCGTCTCTGGCCCCTCCTTCGCTGGCAGCGGCGCCGTGGCTCGCCGGGCCCGAGGCCCGCGCCGTCTTCGCCGCGCTCGAGGCCGGCGGGCACGAAGGCCGCGCGGTCGGCGGCGCGGTACGCAACGCGCTCCTCGGCACCCCCGTCCGCGACGTCGACATAGCGACCCCGGCCAAGCCCCAGGACGTCGTCCGCCTTGCCTCCTTCGCCGGCCTCAAGGTCGTGCCGACCGGCCTCGACCACGGCACCGTCACCGTCGTCTCCGGCGGTATTCCCTTCGAGGTGACGACGCTGCGCCGCGACGTCGAGACCTTCGGCCGCAAGGCCCGCATCGCCTTCACCGCCGACTGGGCCGAGGACGCCCGCCGGCGCGACTTCACCATCAATGCCCTCTACTGCTCGGCCGGCGGCGTCGTCCACGACCCGCTCGGCGGCTACGGCGACCTCGTCGCCCGCCGCGTCCGCTTCATCGGCGACGCCCGCGCCCGCATCCGCGAGGACTACCTGCGCATCCTGCGCTTCTTCCGCTTCTACGCCGAGTACGGCCGCGGTGAGCCGGACGGCCCGAGCCTTTCCGCCTGCATCGCCGAGCGCGGCGGCCTCGCCCTGCTCTCCGCCGAGCGCATCCGCGCCGAGCTCATGAAGCTCCTCGAGGCTCCCGGGGCGCTGGCCGCCGCGCGCGCCATGACCGATGCCGGCATCACCAGCCTGATCGTCGCCGAGACACCCGACATCGCCCTGCTGCACCGCCTGATCGACATCGAGACCGCCCTCGGCCGCGCCCCGGACCCGGTGCTGCGTCTCGCCGCCCTGGCCGTTCGCGAGCGCGCGGACGCCGAGCGGCTCAAGGAGCGGCTGCGCCTCTCCACCGCCGAGTCCGACGAGCTCGCGGCCGTCGCCGGTCATACCTCCGCCGACCACGTCTTCGATCCCGCGGCTCTCGAGAAGGCCGCTCGCGCCCGCCTCTACGAGCTCGGCCCCGGCACCTGGACCGGACGCGGCCTGCTCGCCTGGGCCCGCTCCGCCGCCGAGCCTGGAGACGCCGCGCGCGCCCATCGCCTGGCGCTTCCCGATCGCTGGTCTGTCCCAAAGCTCCCTGTTCGCGGCGCCGATGTGATGGCCCGCGGCATCGGCGCCGGACCCGCCGTCGGCCGCGTCATGGCGCGCTTCGAGGCCGCCTGGATCGAGGCCGACTTCCCAACCGACCCGGCCCTGATCGAAGCCCAGTTGTCCGCCGCCATCGCAACAGCGGCACACGACGGGCTTCCCAACGCCGCCGAGGCCCTCGTAGCGACGGCCAAGCTTGAAAAATACCTGCTTTCCAGCACGCATGATCTTGGGCGAGGCAAGTCGAGCTTTTTCAGAAGGCACGGCTTCTCACCCGACCGTCTAGACGTGCTTCGCCAGGCGCTGCTGCTGCACGCGCGTACCAAGCCCGTGGTAAGGAAAGAAGTGACACCGCACGGGACGAAATTTGCACTCGCTGGTACAATGGCTACTCCAGACGGGCGATCCCCGGTCGTGAGGTCCGTATGGATCATCGAAGCAGGTGACACGGTGCCTCGCTTTGTCACCGCGTTTCCAGATTGAGGGTGCCGAGCAATGATCGAAGATCTCGACATCGTGGTCTTGACTCGAGACCTGCCGGAGCAAGGTCTGGCCCGCGGAGATCTCGGCACCGTGGTCCATGTCTATCAGGACGGCCGCGCCTACGAGGTCGAGTTCGCGACTCTCACCGGCAGGACGATTGCCGTCGTCACGCTCGAACCGTCGGATGTGCGGCCGTTGCGAGAGCAGGAGATCGCGCACGCTCGACAGGTCGCTTGAGACTGGATTCTCAACTCCGCGACAGCGCCAGCAGCGTCGCCAGAATCGCGACCAGCGTCGCGGCCGCGAGCATGGCGAGTCCCAGCACCGAAGCGCCGCTGCCCAGGGCCCACACGAACGCCGTCACCACCATGTTGTACTTGATGATGCCGACGTTGCTGGCCAGCAGGCCGCCGAGCCGGCCGACCGTGAGGAAGGTCTCGTTCTGGCCCTTGCGGCGATAGAAGAACAGCGCGATCAGCAGCGCCCAGACCATGAAGGCGAAGCTGAGGAACGGCACCATGGTCGAGAACACGCCCTTGCCGGCGGCCCCGAACAGCGCCTCCGACGCCTGCACGAAGGCCTGCGACATCAGCGGGAAGAACAGCACCGCGATGGAGCCGACGAACAGCCCGATCTCGACCTTGCCGAGCTGCTTGCCATAGACCTCCTCCACCTTGCGGTGGCGCCAGGCGAGCAGGATCGAGATGACGAGCAGCACGAGCAGGAAGAAGGTCTTGAACGGCAGCAGCGCCGCGTGCACCTTGCCCGTCAGCGAGCGATTGGCGGCGTCGTCGTAGAGCGTGTTCTTGGTCCGCTGCAGCCGCGCCTGAGACCGGCAGCACTCGGTGTCGCTCTGCAGCTTCGGCTGCGCGGAGAGCGGTGTCGACGCGAAGCAGAAGCGGCGCACCTCGCCCGGCTTCGCCGTCTCGACCAGCGGGTCGCTCTCGTCCGGCTGGCAGTCCCGCGTCAGGCCGTCGAGACCGTAGCGCGACTGGCTGGCCTGCCGCAGGTTGGTCAGCGCCTTCCTCAGCGGCATGCGCTGGCAGACGGCCTCCTTCTGCCCGCAGCCCTCGCCGGTGTCGGCCGCCAGCACCGCCGGCGCGATCTCCCATAGCGAGCGCGTCTTGGCCGACAGGATCAGATTGGCGAGCCCCAGCGCCGCCAGCACGACCACCAGCGTGCCGATCGTGAACCGCGCCCGGCCGTGCTTGACGTGGCCCTGCCAGTAGAGGTCGACCAGCACGCTCGCGGGCCAGTAGAACGCAACCAGCGCCAGCAGCCCGAGCGTCGGGAAGAACACGAACAGGTGGCTGTCCATGGCCGCGAAGTCGAGCCAGCCGGCGTCCGCGAACTCCCACGCCAGCACCGCCGTCGAGGCGACGAACGCCAGTCCCAGCAGCGTGAACACCGCGAGCACGAACCTCCGCGCGCCGAGCATGTGGTCTCCCCCGTATGCTCTCTCTGTCCGCTGCTCTTAGCAGACCCCGGTGGCGGGAATCAAAACGGCGTCAGCGCCCCGCTCATTGCGCCGCATCCACCTTCACCTCGCCGGGCCTGAGCGCGCCGGTCCGCTCGGCCTCCTCCAGCGCCGCCGCCAGCTCCTCGCGCGCCTTCTCCGCCTGCCGCTGACGCGCCCACAGCGAGGCGTAGAGCCCGCCCTTGGCGATGAGCTCGGCGTGCGTGCCCTGCTCGACCAGCTCGCCCTTGTCGAGGACGAGGATGTTGTCGGCGTGCACGATCGTCGACAGCCGGTGGGCGATGACCAGCGTCGTGCGGTTCTGCGCCACCCGGTCGAGCGCGTCCTGGATCTCCTTCTCGGTGTGGCTGTCGAGCGCGCTGGTGGCCTCGTCCAGCACCAGGATCGGCGGCCCCTTGAGGATCGTCCGCGCGATGGCGACGCGCTGCTTCTCGCCGCCGGAAAGCTTCAGGCCCCGCTCGCCGACCATGGTCTTGTAGCCTTGAGGCAGCGTCTCGACGAAGTGGTCGATCTGAGCCAGCCGCGCCGCCTCGCGCACCTCCTCGTCCGTCGCCTCCGGCCGGCCGTAGCGGATGTTGTAGAGGATGGTGTCGTTGAACAGCACGGTGTCTTGCGGAACCACGCCGATCGCCGCCCTGAGCGACTGCTGCGTCACGTCGCGCAGGTCCTGCCCGTCGATCGTCACGCGGCCCTGCTGGATGTCGTAGAAGCGGAACAGGATGCGGCTGATCGTCGACTTGCCGGCGCCCGACGGCCCGACGATCGCCACCATGCGCCCGGCCGGCACCTCGAACGACACGTCCTTCAGGATCGCGCGGTCCTTCTCGTAGGCGAAGCCGACGTGCTCGAAGCGGATCGTGCCCTTCTCCACGTGAAGCGCGGGCGCCCCCGGCTTGTCGACGATCTCCGGCGGCTCGTCGATCAGCGCGAACATGGTTTCGAGGTCCACGAGCCCCTGCTTGATCTCTCGGTACACCATGCCCATGAAGTTGAGCGGCATGTAGAGCTGGATCATCAGCGCGTTGATCATCACGAAGTCGCCGATGGTATTGGTCCCGTCGGCGACGCCGCGCGCCGCCAGCAGCATCACCAGCGTCATGCCGATGGTGAAGATCAGCGACTGCCCGGAGTTGAGCACGCCGAGGGAGTAGTAGGTCTTGACCGCCGCGGCCTCGTAGCGCTGCATCGAGGCGTCGAAGCGCCGCGCCTCCATCGCCTCGTTGCCGAAGTACTTGACGGTCTCGTAGTTCAACAGGCTGTCGATCGCCTTGGTATTGGCGTCGGTATCGCTCTCGTTCATCTCGCGGCGGATGGCGATGCGCTTCTCCGAGGCCGCGAAGGTGAACCACATGTAGAACGCGACCGTGGCCAACACGATCACCACGTAGATTCCCGAGAAGTAGTGCAGCAGGATCGCGCACACGAGCATGAGCTCGATCGCCGTCGGCGCCAGCTGCAGGATGCCCATCCGGATGATGAGGTCGATGCCGCGCGTGCCGCGCTCGATCACCCGCGACAGCCCGCCCGTCCGCCGCTCGAGGTGGAAGCGCAGCGAGAGCTTGTGCAGGTGCTCGAAGGTGCGGTTGTTGAGCTGCCGGACGGCGTGCTGGCCGACCTTGGTGAAGAACACGTCGCGGATCTGGTTCAGCACCATCATCATGACGCGGCTGAGCCCGTAGGCCACGATCACCGCGATCACGCCGATCGAGAGCCCCTGCGCCACCGCGGCGCTGCCGCTCGCCGGCTGGTGCGCGGTCAGCCAGTCGGTCGACCACTTGAACAGGATTGGCACCGAGATCGTGACCAGCTTGGCCAGAACGAGCACCGCGAACGCCGCCCCGATGCGCAGCCTCAAATCAGGGCGGCCTTCCGGCCACACGAACGGCAAGAGCCCGCGAAAAACGGTCCAGTGGTCGGAGCGGTTGGAAAGGGCGAGCAGGTCGGCCCTGCCTTTTGCCGTCGAGCCGGTGCGCAGATGAGCCGACATCAGGTGCGAGGATCCTCATGCTGGGGTGGCGGCGGCCGGGCCGCGTCGGGCGTCCCGCGTCACCTAGCACGGCCGGCGCCGCAAGTCGCGCTCACCGGCGCCGCGCCGGCAGGAAGAGCCGCTGACATGGATAGATTAGGTCCGGATCGTCGATCTTCGAGCGGTTGGCCCTGTAGATCACCGGATACCGGCTGCCCGCGCGGTAATGCGTCGCGGCGATGTCCCACAGCGTGTCGCCCTTTGCCACGACATAGGTCGCCGGCGGCTTGACGCGGCGGCCCGCGTTGCGGCAGCGGTCCTCGTGGCGCGCGACCTTGGCCGCCTTGCGCGCATGCTTGCCTTTCCGGCCCGGCTTGCCGGCGGCGGCCTCGGCGGGGTCGCGATCCGTCGAGCCCTCCTCGACCACGGCCTGCCCCTTGCCACCGGCGCGCCCCGTGCCGCCCTTGGTGTCTCCTTTGGGGCCCTGCTGGGCCAGCATCTTGTCGCCGAGCCGGCTGGCGGCCGCGCCCATGCGCGCCGCGTCGGCCTTGCGCTTGGCCTGCGCCTCGTCGGCGAGCCGCTTGGCCTCCGCTGCCTTGGCCGCATCGTCCTCGGCCTTGCGCTTCGCCTCGTCCAGCTTCCGGCGCGCCTCGTCGACCTGCCGCTTGGCGTCCGCCTCCTCGGTTTTCCGCTTGGCGTCGGCCTCTTCGGCGGCGCGCTTGCGATCTGCTTCCCTGGCCTTCTGCTCGGCGTTGCGCCGCATCGTCTCGGCCTCGATCCAGCGCTTCGCGGGATCAACCTTCGGCGCCGCGGCTTTCTCGTCTGCGATGCGCTTCGCCTCCCTGGCGTCCGCCAGACGTTTGTCCTCTGCAATCTTCTCAGCTGCCGCCTGCTCCGCCGCCTTCCGCTTCGCCTCGGCAGCGTCCGCCAGACGCTTGTCCTCGGCCGCCTTCGCCGCCGCCGCCTGCTCCGCCGCCTTCCGCTTCGCCTCGGCAGCGTCCGCCAGACGCTTGTCCTCGGCCGCCTTCGCCGCCGCCGCCTGCTCCGCCGCTTTCCGCTTCGCCTCGGCCTCGTCGGCCAGACGCCTGTCCTCGGCCGCCTTCGCCGCCGCCGCCTGCTCCGCCGCCTTGCGCTTCGCCTCGGCCTCGGCCTCCTCGACGCGCCGCCGCTCGGCGAGGTCGCGCTTCAACTGGTCCTCGGCATCCTGCTTAGGCGCCCCGGACACCGCCGCCGGCGTCTCGTCCGGCTTCGCCTGCCCGACGAGGTTGAGATCGTACTTCTTGCGCTCCAGCAGATCCCGTTTCAGGACCTCCTCGGTCTCCCTCTGGCGCGCCTCCGCCGCCCGCCTGTCGGCTTCCGCGCGCTGCACCGACGCCTCGTCGCCGTCGTAGCGTTTCCGATCCATCAGGTCGCGCTTGAGCTTCGCCGCCGCCTCCGCGGTCAGCCCGGCTACCTCGTCCTGACGCGGCGCCTCCGGTCCCGGCGACGACAGCGGCCGCATGATCTTGCCCTGGGTGGTGCTGGCGGCCCGGGCCAGCCATTCCTGCACCCTCTCGACCCAATCGGCCACTTGGCTCTCGAAGCCGTGCCCGGGCTCGGCACCGGCGTCGCGGCGGACCTCCCCGGGCGCTCCCGGGCGGCTTTCGGTCTTCTGCGCCACTTTCGTGCCGACCGCCCCATGCGCCGGCTGCGCCAGCTTGCGCACGATGTCGCGGCTGAACTCCTGGTCGATGCGGTTGAGCCAGTCGGTGACCCAGGTGCCGTCAGGCCGGGCCTCCTCCGCACCGTAGGGGCCGGCCTGCGCGGCGACGCTCACGGGCACGAGCGCCACCCATAGGCAGCCCGCTGCGAGCAACGCTGTACGCACCAGGCTCACGCCCCAACTCCTCCCCACCGGACAAAACTCCGTCCTTCCGGCGTTTTACACCTGTCCGTAGCGGACACAAGGCAAGCCCCTGCGCATGCTTACATTCCCGTACGCGGGGCAATCTCCGGCCGTCATCAGGCGGCCACCCGTTGGCAATATACCTCCCGTAGCCTTACATCTCCTTGAGGCAGCGCTCCGGCCGACGGCTGCCCGCAAGCCCTGCCCGCCTTCGCGGGCAGACAACGAACCATATGATTGAGCAACAAAAAAGACTGACACCGTGCAAAAAGAATCCCCCCGCAAGTCCCCCACCCTCAATTTCTGCGTCTATTGCGGCTCCGGCCCCGGCCGCAAGCCCGTCTACGCCGAGGCCGCCCACACGCTCGGCCGGGCGATGGCCGCCAGCGGCGTCGGCCTCGTCTATGGTGGCGGCAGCCTCGGCCTCATGGGCGAGGTGGCCCGCGCCACGCTGTCGGGCGGCGGCCGCGTCACCGGCATCATCCCCTCGTTCCTCGTCGACCGCGAGCTGATGCTCAAGGAGGCCGACGACCTCATCGTCACCGCCGACATGCACGAGAGGAAGCGGCTGATGTTCGAGAAGTCGGACGCCTTCGTCGCCCTGCCCGGCGGCGTCGGCACGCTGGAGGAGGTCGTCGAGCAGCTCACCTGGGCCCAGCTCGGGCGCCACAACAAGCCGATCGTCATCGCCAACGTCGACGGCTTCTGGACGCCCTTCCTCAACCTCCTGGCGCACATGAAGGAGGATCTCTTCATCCGTCCCGGGCTCGAGGTCCGATACATCGTCGTCGACGATGCGGCCAGGATCGTGCCCGCAGCCCTGGCCGCCGTCGAGGCGGCCAACGGCGGCAAGGTCGGCGATCCGGCGGCCATCTCGAAGCTCTGATCCGTTATGATTGGCAGGCTTCGATCCGCCAAACTAGGATGGAAGCGGACCGAATCGTGACGGCGAAAGAGCCACGACAGAGCATGGTGACCGGCGGTACATGGTGATCGGCAGAGAATGGCGATGAGAGACCAGACGGGCGCTGGCGCCGCCGCGGGCATGCCCGACGGGACCATGCGCGCCGAGCGGAGCCGCACCAATCTGCTGCATGCCGCCGCCCTCATCGGCGGCATCGGCATCGTCCTCGCCGCGGTGACCTGGATGATCTGGGGCGTGCCTGGCGTCGCCGGCTCGTTCCTGCTCATCGGCGCCATCGTCGCCCTGTCGCCCCGCGTGCCGCCCGAGACGGTGATGCGCCTCTACCGCGCCCAGCCGCTCGCGCCGGGCCACGCCGGACCCCTCGACCGCGTCGTCTCGACCCTGGCAGAGCGCGCCGCGCTCCCCACCCCGCCGGCGCTCTACATCGTGCCGAGCCTCACCCTCAACGCTTTCGCCACCGGCACGCCCGACCGCTCGGCCATCGCCATCACCGAAGGCCTTCTGCGCAAGCTCACCATGCGCGAGATCGCCGCCGTGGTCGGCCACGAGATCAGCCACATCCGCAACGGCGACCTCTGGGTCATGGGCCTCGCCGACGTCATGAGCCGCTTCGTGCAGTCGCTCAGCTACGCGGCCGTGCTGCTCGCCATCGTCAACTTCATCGCCCAGATGGGCGGCGAGGAAGGCATCCCCTGGATCGCCATCCTTCTGCTCTACCTCGCCCCCGCCATCGCCAGCCTGTTCCAGCTGGCGCTGTCGCGCTCGCGCGAGTTCGACGCCGACCACGAGGGCGCGCTGCTCACCGGCGACCCGCTCGGCCTCGCTTCCGCGCTGCGCCGCCTCGACCGCTACACGGGCCGCGTCTGGGAGGACGTCATGATGCCGGTGCCCGCGCGGCGCATCCCGTTTCCGTCCGTTCTGCGCTCGCATCCGTCCACCGAGGAGCGCGTTCGCCGCCTGCTGGCGCTGGAGGGCCAGATGCCCGGCCCGCCGCTGGCCGTCGGCGACGGGCCCATGATCTCCCTCGTCGGCCTCGGTCCCGGCCAGATGCGACCCAGGTACCGGTTTCCCGGCGTGTGGTATTGAGGCTCCTTGGCGTGTCAAAGATACGTGCATAGACCAGCACCCCGCACACTGACAGCCAGCGGGGTCTTGCTATAGAGTGCACCACTTAGGGGTTTGTTTCGGGGGCTTAAGTGTACGGCTTAGAGTTTATTTGGCATTGGCTATTCGAAAAGTTGGGTCACGCGGCAGCGCCATTTCTCATCGGCCTTCTGAGTGGTGCGATCTTGGTCGTTGGACGCTTCGTCTGGCGTCAGATTCGCCGAATCTGGTGCTTCTTCAGCAGCCGTCGTCGCGCTCTGGCGGCAGTGGCTCGCGAGTACACAAAGGATGGTCCACACGAGGGGCGGGGTTTGTGGCTGAGCAAGCCCATTACGCCTCCCAGCGACTACGAGAACAGCATCGGAAAGCCCATAGTGCTCGTGGTGGCGAACCATAAGGGGGGCGTCGGAAAGACTACCATCTGCGGGAACCTTGGTGCTTATTGGGCGCGTGAGTGGGAAAAAAATGTCCTTCTCATCGACCTCGACTTCCAAGGCACGCTGTCCGCGATGGCGCTGCGCGCAAGTAACTGGTTGCCGCCGAAGGGGCAGGACAGCACGGCGACGAGGGCGATCAGCGGCGATCTCGAGCCGAGCCTATTCGTTGGGCTGGCCAAAGAAGTTCCGCAAGAGCCCCGATTGAAGTGCGTCACCGCATTTTACGATTTAGCCCAGGCTGATAATCGCCTCATCGTCGAGTGGCTCCTGAAGTGCAAGGGTCGCAGAAATTCGTACAACCCGTTCCTCGGCGACACTTTCAAGCGCCACGATGTGCGGTATAACCTCGCCGACCTGCTACAGTCGCCTGCCGTTCGAAAGGAGTTTGCTGTCGTCATCATCGACTGCCCACCACGGCTGACCACCGGAGCGGTACAGGCTCTTTGCGCAGGCTCTCACCTGTTGATACCTACAATCCTCGATTTGCCGAGCGCCGAGGCTGTTGTAGCGTTTGTCGAGGAGATCGAAGGCCTGCGCAGAGGCGGCGTGTGCCCCCATATAGCTCATGTGGGCATCGTAGGCACTATGACGAGTATTAGGGCGGACGGCGTTGCAGAGCGGCAGGCCAAAGGCCTAATTTCTGACGGGCTGCGCGACAAGAAGATCAGTTCAACATCACTACTTGCTGACAGCTTGTGCGTCCAGCAAGCTACTGCCTTCGTGAACAACTCAGAAGATGGTATTGCGTATCTGGTAACCGGAAACAACCAACGGCAGCAGGCTGCACGGCAGGCGATTGCCAACTTGGCCGAATACGTTGCCGGGCAGATAGGCCTGCCACCCCCTATCAGGAAGGCTTAGGAGGACACATGAAGTCGAAGGACTTTGCGGCGACGCTGCTGAAGTTCGCCGATGTGCTCGAAGCCGTCGATGCACGTGAGCCAGAGGGCGAAGTTCGCGAACTCGCGCGCGTGTTCGAAATCGCACCTACGGCCACTGTGGCTGATGTCCTCAAGCGGCTTCGCCTTATCGCACCCCAGCTACGCAGCGGGCATCCAGCCTTGAAATCTCCAGTTCGCGCGTTGCGCAAACTTCACTCTCTGATGACCGGGCAGGCTAAGGCTGCGCTACTCTCCGACATGACAGCTCTGACGAGCTTTTTGCAGGACCACTCTGAAGTGGGAATTGCAGATCTTTTGGAGGCTGCACCTAGTGCGTTGGTGAAGCCAAGCAGGCCTCAAAAGTCAGCACCTCCCCCTCTCCGCACGGACATCGTGAGCAAGTACTCTCGCAAACTGGAGGAGACTCTGGGCGATGAGGATGGCTTTGTGGGGGTCTTCAAGCAGATCGAGAACGATTTTGAGGTAGGCAAGCTCGAAGCTGCCGCCATCGCCAAAGCCTTCACCGGAAATACCGGAGCATCGAAGCCAGCTGCAATGAAGAAGATCTGGGCACGTCACCACAATCTCATGACGCTGCGAGCCAAATCTCAGTCTAGAGACGGCCGTTCCGCCGCTTAGCTTTAGATCATTAGCCAGCACCAATAGCCGGCCTGGCGAACCTACGCTCACTCCGCCGCCGCGCGCGTCAGGAAGCCGCCGGACTGGCGCGCCCAGAGGTCGGCGTAGAGCCCTCCCCTGTTGATCAGCTCGTTGTGGCTGCCCTGCTCGACGATGCGGCCCTGATCCATCACCACTAGCCGGTCCATGGCGGCGATCGTCGACAGGCGGTGGGCGATGGCGATCACGGTCTTCCCCGCCATCAGGTTCTTCAGCTGCTCCTGGATGGCCGCCTCGACCTCGCTGTCGAGCGCGCTCGTCGCCTCGTCCAGCACCAGGATCGGCGCGTTCTTCAGCAGCACGCGGGCGATGGCGATGCGCTGGCGCTGGCCGCCCGACAGCTTGACGCCGCGCTCGCCGACGTGGGCCGCGTAGCCCTTGCGGCCCTTGTAGTCCTCGAGGCTGCGGATGAAGCCATCGGCGTGGGCCTGCTCGGCGGCGGCGCGCACGGCATCGTCGTCCGCCTGCGGCCGCCCGTAGAGCACGTTGTCGAGGATCGAGCGGTGGAGGAGAGACGTGTCCTGCGTCACGAGCCCGATCTGGGCGCGCAGGCTGTCCTGCTTCACGCGCGCCACGTCCTGGCCGTCGATGAGGATGCGCCCGCTCTCGAGGTCGTAGAAACGCAGGAGCAGATTGACGAGCGTCGACTTGCCCGCCCCCGAGCGGCCGACGAGCCCAACCTTCTCGCCCGGCGCAATGGTGAGATTGAAGCGGTCGATGACCGCCCCCGGGCGCATGGCGAGGGGGTGCGTCTCGGCGGCCGGATCCTCGTCGCGCGCCGGCTTGCGGTTGTAGTGAAACGTCACGTCCTCGAAGCGGATCTCGCCGCGGCCGACCTCGAGCGGCCGGGCCTCTGGGACGTCGAGCACCTGATAGGGCCGCGAGATCGTCTCCATGCCCTCCTGGACGATACCGATGTTCTCGAACACGTCGGCGATGGTCCACATCAGCCAGCCGGACATGGCGACGATGCGGATGGTGAGGCCGATGACCAGCGCGATGGCGCCGATGGACACCACCTCCTTCGACCACAGCCACAGCGCCAGGCCCGACAGCGCCACGATGAGCACGCCGTTGATCGAGAACAGCACCAGCTCGAGCAGCGTCACGGTCCTGAGCGAGCGGCTCCAGGTCGCCAGCACCTCGTCGAGCGCGCCCTTGGCGTAAACGTCCTCACGGTCGGTGTGGGCGAACAGCTTGACGGTGAGGACGTTGGTGTAGCTGTCGACGATGCGGCCGGTCAGCATCGAGCGCGCCTCGGAGGCGGCCGCCGAATAGCTGCGGATCTTCGGCACGAAATAGACGAGCGCGCCGACGTAGCCGGCGAACCAGACGATCAGCGGCCCGACGAGGCGGACATCGGCCTGGGCGAACATGACCAGCGCCGAGAGCCAGTAGACCGCCACGTACCAGACGGTGTCGATCGCCTGCACCATCGACTGTCGCAAGGCCGGCCCGGTCTGCATGATCTTGTTGGCGACGCGCCCGGCGAAGTCGTTCTGGAAGAAGCCGAGGCTCTGGCGGAGCACGTAGGTGTGGGTCTGCCAGCGGATCAACGTCGTAAAGGGCCCGGCGATCATCTGGTTCTTGATCAGGTCGTGCAGCATCGAGACGACCGGCCGGGCGATCATGGCCACGAACGCCATGAAGGCGAGATACCAGCCGTTGTCCTCGAAGAACGCCGCCGGCGTCCTGGCGGCGCGCATGAGATCGACGAGGCTGCCGATGAATGCCATCAGCCCCGCCTCGATGACCGAGCCCAGGAAACCCGCGATCAGCAGCGCCACGAACGCCGGCCAGGCCTGCCGGACGAAGTGCCAGTAGAACGCGAGCAACGTCTGCGGCGGGCGCTCCGGCGCGCCGCCCCGATAGGGGTCGATCCTGCTCTCGAACCACTGGAACACGGAACGCAGCACGCGATTTCCTCGGCTTGTGTGAGCGGCGCCGGTCTGGCGCGAGCGGGCGGCAGCGCCCTGGGCCGGGGCTCCGCGACTTCCAGGGCTACGAGCGTGTCCGCTACCCTGGATCTCGGCGGGGAGCCCGGGCCGGCCTACAGCCTTAGCGCAAAACCCACCTTCATGTTGATCTGCGAAACCACCATGGCTATCGCTTGAAGGCGAACGAAAGATGGCGCGCGGCTCGAGCAGCGGCAAGCGGCCGGCGAGGAGATCCCTGAATGCCCCCCCATATGCCCGAGCTCGATGCCCGCCGCGCCCAGGCGCGCCAGTGGTTCGAAAAGCTTCGCGACGATATCTGCGCGGCGTTCGAGAGAATCGAGGACGACCTGCCTTCCGGGGCCCAGATGTGCCTGCGCCCGGCCGGCCGCTTCGAGAGGAAGGCGTGGGAGCGCAAGGACCACTCCGGCGCTCCGGGCGGCGGCGGCGTCATGAGCCTCATGAAGGGCCGCGTGTTCGAGAAGGTGGGTGTGCACACCTCGACGGTCCACGGCGAGTTCGCGCCCGAGTTTCGCAAGCAGATGCCCGGCGCCGAGGAGGACCCGCGCTTCTGGGCCTCCGGCATCTCGCTCATCGCCCACATGCAGAACCCGTTCGTTCCGGCCGTGCACATGAACACGCGCATGGTGGTGACCAACAAGTGGTGGTTCGGTGGCGGCGCCGACCTCACCCCCGTGCTCGACCGAAGGCGCACGCAGGACGATTCCGACAGCAAGGACTTCCATGCCGCCATGAAGGGCGCCTGCGACAAGCACGCCATCGCCGACTACGAGCGCCTGAAGAAATGGTGCGACGAGTACTTCTACCTGCCTCACCGCGCCGAGATGCGCGGCATCGGCGGCATCTTCTACGACTACCTGACGCCCACCGAGGCCGAGGGCGGCTGGGACGCCGCCTTCGCCTTCACGCAGGACGTCGGCCGCGCCTTCCTCGACGTCTACCCCAGGCTGGTACGGCGCAACTTCGCCCACGACTGGACGGAAGCCAGCCGCGAGGAGCAGCTCATCCGTCGCGGCCGATACGTGGAATTCAACCTGCTCTACGACCGTGGCACCACGTTCGGCCTGAAGACCGGCGGCAACGTCGAGTCGATCCTCTCCTCGATGCCGCCGATCGTCATGTGGCCGTGATCGCGACCTGCGCTGTTGCCAATCGGCCATACCCGACCAAAATCAGCAGTGGCTGAAAAAGTGCAGTTTCGCCAAAGGCGATTGTTCCGGCCGCCGCGCCCGGCGATGGTGCATGCGTAACTCTGTATGCACTGGTATCGCGAATGCCGCCGAACGTCGAGGAGATGCTGCGCTGGCACAACTGGCGCCGCTGGACGAAGCCGACCAAAGTTCTGGCCGCCGCGGCCGTGCTCGTTTCGCTCGCCGCGATTTCCGGTCAGGGTCTGCTCGCGGCGCTCGATCGTCCGGGACAGCGTCGCAACGGCGAAGCCGCGTCCCCATCGGCTCCCGTTGCCTCCGAGCCTCTCGCCACCATCTCGCTCGCCCGGCCCCAGCCGGTGGCAGCGACGCTGAGCCCCAGCGAGCGCGGCTGCCTAGCCAGTGCCATCTATCACGAGGCGCGGGGCGAGCCGGCCGACGGCCAGATCGCGGTGGCCCAGGTCGTCCTCAATCGCGTGCGCTCCGGGCGCTGGCCATCGACCGTCTGCGGCGTCGTCTACCAGGACGCGCAGCGCGGCGAGAAATGCCAGTTCTCGTTCGCCTGCCGGCGCAATGCCGCCAAGCCGAAGCCCGGCGAGCCCGACTGGGACAACGCGCTGGCCCTGGCGGAGGCGGTCGTCGCGGGTCAGGCGCCGCTCGGTGCGACCGCCACCGCCACGCACTACCACACCGAAGAGGTGCATCCGGTCTGGCGCCTTGCTCTCAAGCCGCTCGGCCAGATCGGCCGCCATCTCTTCTACGAGGAGGGCAGGCGGGGCGAAATCGATCGGGTTGCGTCTGTCCCGCCCAGCGTTACGGCAGTGGCTCCCCGCAAGCCGCGTACGAGACCTGAGCGGCCGGCCGTCAAGGCGCCGCCGCAAGCCTCGGCCACCGATGCCGCCGGGATGTTCGCGGTCGAGCGCAACTGACGCCGGCCCGCGAGCTCACCTTCGCGCCTGACGCTCGGCGATCAATTCGTCGAACACGGTGGCGAACTCGACGGCCCCGGCCTTGACGATATTCTCTTCCATCCGCTTCGCCAGCGCCGCCATCAGCTCCGACGAGGTCTTCCCGCGGACGATCGAGTTGCGATAGTAGCCACCGCGGGAGAAGAAGTTCGGCGTCGTGGCGTTGCGGGCGGCTCCCTGCATCATCTCGAGGCCCGTCCCCGGCCCGGCGAGGTTCATCAGCTCCATCTCGGCGCCCGAAAGCTGGGGCAGACCCGCCTTCTCGGCCATGTCCTTCAAGCCGCGCAGCTTGATGACCTGCAGCCAGGGACCGATGTCGGCGTCGAGATTGATGGCGTGAATGCCGATGCCTTTCGGCGTGTTGGCATAGGCGACGTGGGCGTCCCAGCCCTTCCCGGCGCCATGGGCGGCGGCGATCATCTTCTTCAGCGAGGCATGCTTGGCCAGGAGCAGCGACCGGCGCGCCGGATCGGCGCTTGCGGCCGCCATGGATTTCAGCCGTTCGAGGAACGGCGCCCCGCGCTGCGCGATCTCGTCGACGGAGTTGGCGTGCAGCAGCTGCGCGTAGCCCAGCGCCGTCGAGATGGCCCGGCCCTTGCCTGAGATCGGATGGATGCCCGCCTGCATGTCGGCGGTGCCGATGCCGCCAGTCTCGAGGGCGTAGATGCGGACGACCTGCTCCTTCGTCAGCCCCAGCGCCAGCGCCTCGCGGGCATAGCGGCGCTTGAACTCGCGCTCCGGGATGCGCTCGGGCACGAAACCGTAGTGCTGCTTGGCCGCTGCCAGTGCGTCCGCAACGGTGAGCACCGGCTTCTCGGGCGTGGGCGGCACCGGGCCTGCGGCGGCCTTCTGATGCTCCGCCCAGGCCTTGGCGAGGTCGGGTCTCAGCTCCGGGCCGCGGTACTCAGGTGGAAAGCCCGGGACGTAATCCTCGGCGAGGAGCGGCTGGCCCGCATGCCGCTTCGACCGCCGCGCGGCACGCTTGTCCGTGATGGCACGCCAGTATTTGCCGAGCTCGAATTCGTGAAACGCCCTGGCGGACAGCCACTCCTCGAACAGCTTGCGATCGGCGGGCGCCAGACGGGCGATGAAGCTCTCCGTGATCTCGCTCTCTTGCGCAACGGCCGGTCCGGCGGCGAGCATAACAGCGGGTGCGCCCAGCAACAGGAGCGCCAGGAGCATCGACCACCGGCTCACGGCCCTGCGTACACACTCGATTTGCCTGCCTATCATCCGCCCCGCCCGGAACGCCTCGTTGCCACTGCCTAGCTCGCCGCTTATCGGAAGTCACGGGGGCGAAAGCAGGGCGGGATCAAGTTGCTGATGCCGCTGCACCAGCGTCCGCCTTGAACGCGACAGAATTCTCCCGCTCCCTCGCTCCTTGTGCCGCGCACCTGAGGGGCCTCCCATGACCATGCCCGATCCGAGCCTCGACAGCTCGATGTCCAGCTTCCCCTCCATCTCCCGGACGGTCATGCGCGGAAGCCGGATGGCCACAGTGATCTCGGCCTTTGCGTTCGCCTTCTCCGCCGTCAGTTTCTACGAGACGGTGATGAAGCAGCCGAAGCTCGACGTGTTCGTCCCCCCGGTCATCCACTATGCCCGCGATTCCGGCGGTGACATCGAGCTGTTCGCCGTCCCGGTGACGATCGCCAACGAGGGCGCGCGGACCGGCACCGTGCTCTCCATGCAGCTCGAAGTGGAGGCCATGAGGCCGGGGCCGAACGGACCGAAATCGAAGCGCTACTACGCCGCCTACCTCGGCGAGCACCCCGCCGTCGACACCGGCACGCCGGGCCGCGCCTTCGCGCCGCTGTCGATCGCCGGCCGGTCGTCGTTCTCGGATACCGTGCGCTTCTACCCGATCGGCAACCCGCTGCCCAAGCTCGTCGACGACGCCGGCGACTATCGCTTCACGCTCACCGTCGAATCCGGCCTGCCGTCGAAGCCCGATCTCGCCGACCGCCTGCTGCGCAAGCCGCCGCAGCCGGTGGCGTTCGAGCGCACGCTGCCGTGGATCTCCGAGCAGCAACTCGGCCACCGCCGCCATGCCATCCCCATGCACCTCAAGGAATGGAAGCCGGCGGCCAGCACCGCGCAATGAGGCCAGTTGCAGCGGCGCCGGAACTTGCGATGCCGGCTCGATGAACGGCAGATGAAGGCCCGTTTCAGCGAGGGTTCAGCCGGCGCCATGTAGGTTGGCTCCCATCATGAGCAGGGGAGCCACAACAATGGTCGAGATCTTCCGCAGCGGCGCCATCATCTTCATGGGCCTCACCGTGATGGCCGCCGGCGTCGTCGTCGTCTTCTACGGCTGACACGTCAAACGACGGAGGGCCGGCGCGGTCTTCACCGCCCGGCCCTGCATCAATTCTGCCGCGGAGATCACGTGCCCGGAGCCGCCTGCGCTCACTTGAGCGGCTCGACCGGTGCAGCCTCTCGTTCCCAGTTGAACTTATAGCTCAGCACCAGACGCCCAGTATGGATCGAAGGCTCGAGGCGCGTATCGACGAAAGCATTCGGGTTGATGGGGCCGATATTCGGCAGCGTGATGTGCTGATCGCTGAGCTGCGAATAGCGATACTCTGCCTTCACCGACAGGTTTGACATCAGCATCGTCTCCATGCCGAAGCCGGCGGTCCAGCCGTCGAGCGATGGCAGGCCGAGCCCGATCGAGGCGGCCAGCGGGCCGGAGATGGTCAGTCTCGGATCCGACATCTCGACGTGCGTGTAGCCGGCCAGTGCGTAGATGAGCGTGTCCGGCGAGGTCAGATAGCCGAGGCGCGCGCCCACGGTCCACTGGCTGTCGAGCTTGGTGTCGCCGCGCGCCTGAAGGTTGCCGAGGGTCGGAATGGAGACATCCAGTGTCGACTTGATGCCCGAGAAATCGTAGTCGAAGAACGCACCCACAACGAAGCGGCGCTGGAACTGATAGTCGGCCGAGACGCCGATCGTACCGAGGACGCCCTCGCCGCCGATGCCGTCGAGATCGACTGCAAAAAGCCCCGGGGGCACCAGGGGACCGGGCAGAATCTTGAGGTCGTTGACCATGGCGCCGGCCCCGAAGCCGGCATTGATTGCAAACCCGCTCCAGCGAGTTTCGGCCTGGGCAGAAGTGGCGACGAAGATCGCCGCGCCGCAAAGCAATACGGCTTTGACATTCATCATCTGGATTGCCCCCGATTGGTTATAACGATTCATTACGTGATCTCATTCGGCCGATTCGCCCGCACGCTACAATCTGGTACCCGGACTATCTGTACGGCGTATAATTTACGCTCGGATGTCCCTCCAAGATTGCGCTTTGTGACGCGCCGGTCCGTCGAGTCTTGCCCACGGTCCACGATCCGCCGTACGTAGTCGGCGAGAGGTTCCCCTTGCGCCTGATCGATCTCGTTCCCGCCACCGCCGACGCCGTGCGCAACGCCGGCAACGCCATCGGCGATCTCATGACGCCGACGCTGAGGCTCGGCGTCACTGGTCTGGCGCGATCCGGCAAGACCGTCTTCATCACCGCGCTGGTCCGCAGCCTCGTCAGCGGCGGCCGGCTGCCGTTCTTCGAGGCCCACGCCGACGGCCGTATCGAGCGCGCCTGGCTGGAGCCGCAGCCCGACGACACCATCCCCCGGTTCGACTACGAGGCGCACGTGGCCCTGCTCGGCCACGACCCGCCCGAATGGCCGGACAGCACGCGGCGCATCTCGGAGCTGCGGGTCACGCTCAACTGGCGCTCGGAGCGCTCGTTCCTGCGGCTGCTCGGACCGCAGCGCCTGCACCTCGACATCGTCGACTATCCGGGCGAGTGGCTGATCGACCTCGCGCTCCTCGACCAGGATTTCGCGCAGTGGTCGGAGAGCGCGCTCGAGCTTGCCCGCGAGACGTCGCGCGCCGACGCGGCCGAGACCTTCCTCGGGTTCCTCCAGGGTCTTTCCGAGGACGCACGGCCTCACGAGCAGATCTCCATCTCCGGCGCGAGGCTCTTCACCGAATATCTCGCCGAGGCGCGGGCCAAGGAGAACGCGGTGTCGGTGCTCGGGCCCGGGCGCTTCCTGATGCCGGGCGACCTCGAGGGATCGCCGCTCCTCACCTTTTTCCCCCTGCCTCCCGGCCTCGCAGCGCCGCCGGCACTGCAGGCCTTTCTCGGCAGGCGCTACGAGAGCTACAAATCCAACGTGGTCCGCCCGTTCTTCCGCGACCACTTCAGCCGTCTCGACCGCCAGATCGTGCTCGTCGACGCGCTCGGCGCCGTCAACGCCGGCCCTGCCGCCCTCGCCGAGCTCGAGAAGGCGCTCGAGGCCGTGCTCAGGGCCTTCAAGCCGCGCGCCGGAAGCTGGCTCGCCAAGCTGCTCGGGCCCAAACTCGACCGCCTGCTGTTCGCGGCGACCAAGGCTGATCATCTGCATCATGTCAGCCATGACCGGCTCGAGGCGCTGCTGCGCCTGCTGACCGATCGCGCCGCCTCGCGCGCCACGGGCGCCGGGGCCGAGGTCAAGGTGATGGCCCTCGCCGCGCTGCGGGCGACTCGCGAGGCCTTCGCGCGCGACGGGCGCAACGAGCTCCCTTGCATCGTCGGCACGCCGCTGCCGGGCGAGCGGCTCGGGAGCAAGCGCTTCGACGGACGCACCGAGGTCGCGGTGTTCCCCGGCGATCTTCCCTCCGACCCGCGCGAGGCGCTGGCGAAGGGCCGCACCGACGGGTCCGAGGAGGACGTGCGCGTCATCCGCTTCCGGCCACCGGTCGTCAAGCCCGCTGGCGCCGACGGCGTCGAGAAGCCGGCGCCGCACATCCGTCTCGACAGCGCGCTCGAATTCCTGATCGGAGACCGGCTGACATGACGGACGCCCAGGAGGACCTCCGCAAGATGGACGCGCCGCGCAAGCCGCGCGTGTTCGAGGTCAACGACCCGGCGCTGACGCTGCCGCCACCGGCGCCCGAGCCGGAGCCGGAGCCCGAGCCGCCCCGCGCGTCGGCGAAGCCGACCGCCACGGAGGGCGTGGAAGCTCCACCGCAGACGGCCACGCCGGCGCCCAAGCGCACGGGCATCCGCTGGGCCGCCATCCTGGTCTCGGCCATGCTGGCGCTGGCCGGGCTCGCCGCGAGTCTGTCGTTCGCCCGCTTCGTATCCGTCGCCATCGAGCGGCAGGACGCATTCGGCTGGGTCGCCTTCTCGCTGCTTGCCATCGCGGGGGTCGCGGCCAGCGTCCTGGTGCTGCGGGAGATCATCGGCCTCTTCCGGCTGTCGCGGCTGCGCGACCTGCGCCGCGAGGTCGACACGGCGCTGTCGAAGAAGGACGCCAAGGCGGAGCGGCGCGCGCTCGCTCATCTCAAGCGCCTCTTCTCCGGGCGCGCCGATACGCGGTGGCCGCTCGCCCGGCTGACCGAGCACGAGCGCGACGTGCGCGATCCGGGGCAGCTGCTGGCACTCGCCGACCGCGAGCTGGTGGCGCCGCTCGATGCGCAGGTTCGGCGCGCCATCATGTCCTCGGCCAAGCGCGTCGCGACGGTGACCGCCATGAGTCCGATCGCGCTCATTTCCGTCGGCTTCGTTCTGTTCGAGAACATGCGCATGCTGCGCGCCGTGGCCGGGCTCTACGGCGGGCGGCCCGGCGCCATGGGCGCGCTCCGCTTGGCCACGCTAGTGTTTGGGCACATCCTCGCCACCGGCGGCATCGCGCTCACCGACGATCTCGTCGGCCAGTTCCTCGGGCAGGACATGCTTCGCCGGCTATCGAAGCGGCTCGGCGAGGCCGCCTTCAACGGCGCCTTGACCGCGCGCGTCGGCACGGCGGCGATCGAGGTCTGCCGGCCCATTCCGTTCATCGAGGTGACGCCCGTGCGCGCCCGAGATCTCGTCGGCGAGCTGTTCCGGCGTAGCCCCGAGGCGAAGGAGAAGGGCGGCGCCGGGCGCTGACGATCCGGAACCTCCCCGGCGCGGCCACGTTCGCCGCGCATGAGCTCGCCGCGCAAAATCCTCTGCGTGTCGCCGCGCTACGGCCCGGCATTTGGCACGCTGCACCACTCCTATCCGCTCACCGACGGCGTCAAGGCGTTCATGCCGCCGCAGGGGCTGCTCGTCGTGGCGGCCGCGCTGCCCGCGCACTGGCCCGTGCGCTTCATCGACGAGAACATGGAGCCGGCGCGGGAGGAAGACTTCCGCTGGGCCGACGCGGTGCTCGTCTCCGGCATGCACGTTCAGCGGCGGGAGATCCAGGGCGTCGCGGCCAGAGCCCACGCGCACGGGCGCACCGCCGTTCTCGGTGGCCCCTCCGTATCGGCCGATCCGGCGCGCTATCCGGACTTCGACTACCTGCATATCGGCGAGCTGGGAGATGCCTTCGACGAGCTGGTGCGCCTCCTCGGCGCCGACCCGTCCCGTCCGCCCGGCCAAGTTGTTCTGGAGACCGCGCGAAGGCGCCCCCTCGGCGAGCTGCCGATCCCCGCCTTCGAGAAGGCCGATATCCGCCGCTACTTCCTCGGCAGCCTCCAGTTCTCGAGCGGCTGCCCCTACACCTGCGAGTTCTGCGACATCCCCGCGCTGTACGGCCGCGTGCCGCAGCTCAAGTCGCCCGAGCGCGTCGTCGCCGAGCTCGACAAGCTGGTCGCCTGCGGCTGCACCGGGGCCGTCTACTTCGTCGACGACAACTTCATCGCGCACCGCCGCGCCGTCCGCGAGCTACTTCCGCACCTCGTCGCCTGGCAGGAGCGGAACGGCCACCGGCTCATCTTCGCCTGCGAGGCGACGCTCAACATCGCCCGTTGCACGGACCTGCTCGAGATGATGCGCGCCGCCCACTTCGAGGTGGTGTTCTGCGGCATCGAGACGCCGGATCCGGCGGCGCTGAAGTCGATGGCGAAAGCGCACAACCTGATGCTGCCGATCTACGAGTCGATCGCGACGCTCAACCGCTACGGCATGGAGGTGGTGTCGGGGATCATCATGGGGCTCGACACCGACACGCCGGAGACGGCCGACGCGATCCTCGACTTCATCCAGCGCTCGCGCATTCCGATGCTGACCATCAATCTCCTGCACGCGCTGCCCAAGAGCCCGCTGTGGGACCGCCTCCTCCGCGAAGGCCGCATCGTCGACGACGAGGAGCGGGAGTCCAACGTCGCCTTCCGCCTGCCCTACGACGAGGTCGTCGGCGGCTGGCGGCGGTGCATGGCCGAGGCCTACACTCCCGAGCGGCTGCTCGCCCGCTACGAGCATCAGATTCGCGCCACCTATCCCAACCGCGCGCCGAAGCCAAACTCGCCCGAGCGCGCCTCGTGGGCGAACATCCGGCGCGGACTCACTATTCTGTCGAAGCTCGTCTTTTACCTGGGCGTGCGGGGCCCTTATCGCCGCGACTTCTGGCGCTTCGCCAGGGCGCGCCTCAGCGAGGGCGACATCGAGAGCCTGATCGGCGTCATGCTGGTGGCGCACCATCTCATCCTGTTCGCGCGCGAGGCGTCCGCGGGCGCCGCCAACGCCTCGCACTACGCGGCCCCCATGAAAGACGCGGCGCCGGAGTCTCTCGCCGCCTCCCCGCGGCCATGAGTTTCGCCCTTCCAGCCATGGACCCCTCCTCCCAGCCCCGATAATCTCCCCTGTCGTGACCTCGTTGGGGGATGCGATGGACTCCACCGGACTGCCCCGCCTCATCGGCCTCGCGGGCATCTCGCCGCTCGGCGCGGCGATTGCGGTGAAGCTCGCCTCCGCGGGCTTCCGCATCGCCGCGTACGACACAGACCCCGCAGCTCGCTCCCGTCTCGGTGGCGCCAGCCGACTGATCGAGATCGCGCCCGGTCTCGCGGATGTCGGACACGACTGCGAGTGGGTCATCTCCACCCTCGACGGTGGCGGGCTCTCGGCGCTGATGCTCGGTGACGCCGAACGCGCTGGCCTCGGGTTGCTGCTCGGACCGGGCTCGCTGGTCATCGACATGGGCGCCAGCTCTCCCCACGACGCCCGGCGTCTCGCGGCCATTCTCGGCTCGCGCGGCATCGGCCTGCTCGACGCCCCGGCGCTCGGCACGCCGGAGGACGCGACTGCCGGACGGCTCGACTTACCGCTCGGTGGATTTCCGGATTTCGCCGCGCGCGTCACGCCGCTGCTCGAGTTACTCGGCTCGGTCGTCCCTACGGGCCAAATCGGCACGGGCCACAGCTTCGCCGCCCTGCTCACCGCCAAGACCGCCGCGGAGGCCCGACTCGCCGCTGAGACGGCAACGCTCGCCGCCGCCGCCGGCGTCCTGTGCTCCCTTCCTCACCGCCACGAGGGAGCGGACGCCAATGCGTCCGGTGACAGTGACCGCCACGCCGCCGCAATCCGGCTCGCGGTTGCTCGCGGCATCGCCGAGCAGCATGGTTCGGCGATCCTATCCAGCCCGAAGTCTCTGGCCGAGCTGATCGAGGATTGACGGCTATTTCCCGCCCATCAGCTCGATGGCCATCTTCCAGCGGCTGTGCTTCTCGCGCTCGGCGAGCCAGTAGTTCATCAGCGGCCCGCCCGAGAGGAGATCGCCCGACAGCGAATTCTTCTCGCGGTAAGTCTTCCAGTCCGGGCCCTCGAACAGGGTCTTGAACATCTTCTGATACCAGGCCAGGGCCTCGGCGCTCATGCCCGGCGCGCCCACCACCGAGCGCTGCATGAAATAGGTGAAATCCATGCCCGTCTCGCGCAGCGTCGGCACGGTGACATAGGCCTTGAGCCGCCCCGGCGTGAAGGCGACGATCGGCTTGGTTATCCCCTTGGGATAGAACTCGTCCTGCTCGGAAGGATTGTTGACGGTCGAATCGGCGTGCTTTTCCGCCAGCTCCCTGGCCACCTCGCCGCCGCCGCCCTTCGACACGTAGGTCATCTCGAGGCCGTAGCTGGCGTTGAGGAAGTCGGTCAGCATCTGGTCCTCGGCGCCTTTGCCGGTGCCGACCATGACCCAGCCCTTGCCTTTCGCCTTTGCCGCGGCGACGAAGTCGTCGATGGTGCGGATATCCGTCCGCTCCGCGTTCACCCAGAGCAGGAAGACGTCCTCGGCCAGCCGCGCCACCGGGGCGAACCTCGCGATGTCGACCTTGAGATCCGGCATCTCGAGCGGCGTCGTGTAAAAGCTGTTGAGCGTGAACAGCAGCAGGTGATTGTCGCCCGTGCGCTTGACCATCTCGGCCAAGGCGTCGCCCCCCGAGCGGCCCGGCATGTTGACGACCTCGACCGGCACGGGCGCGAGCTTGTTTTTCGCGATGATGTCGACGATGGCGCGCGTTGCCTTATCGGCGCCGCCCCCCTTCCCCGCCATGACGATGAACTGGATGGGCTTGGTCGGCTGCCATTCGGCGCTCGCCGCGCCGGCCATCACCAGGGCCAGCGCAAGAACGGCCAAAGTCACGCGGCACAGCGCCGGCACGGCCCGCGCCACGAACGCTAAGAAAACGAGCTTTGCCATCACTTGACCCACACCTCGACGCGGCGATTGAGCGAGCGCGCCTCGAAGCTGTCGTTGCAGGCGACCGGCGCCAGCTCGCCGTAGGCCCTGAGCGCCAGCTGGGCCGCCGGGATCTTGCCGCCGCTCGCCTTCGCGAGCGCCCGGGCCACGGCAGCCGCCCGGCGGTCCGAGAGCTTCAGGTTGTTGGGGAACGGTCCCATGTTGTCGGCGTATCCGACCAGCATCACCGACTTGCTCTCGTACTCGGGCGTGAGCAGGAGATCGCGCAGGCGGTCGACGTCGGACAGCGCCTTGGCATCCAGGGTGAAGCTATTGGTCTGGAAGCGGAAGGTGATCGACAGGCGTTTCGCCGGCTTGATGTCGGCGATCAGGTTCTTCATCAGCGCCATGTCGAAGTCCTCGCCCTTGGCGTTGAGGGCATAGGCGATGCGGCTGGTCTGCTGGGTGAAATCCAGCGTCTCCGGCGACTGGTCGACGAAATCGGCGCTGCGCAGGATCGCCTGTCCCGCTGGTGAGAGCGCGTGGGCCAGCAGCTCGCGGGCGATCGGCGTCCGCGGCTGTCCCTTGGTGTAGATGTGCAGGCGGCGCGCGAGCGGATACTCCTCGGTCTTGGCCGTGAACAGCGACGGCCGGGTGACGAGGCCGCAGGAATCCTCGATGTTCACCGCCTTGGCGTTGCGGATGTAGGCGATGAAGTTGAACGAGATGCCGAGCGGGTCGGCGGCAACCTTGTCCGACCATTCGATCGCGGTCTTGAGCCGGATGATCTCCGGCGAGCCCTTGAGGCCACGAGGCTTGAGGATCGAATTGTCGAAGAACTTCCAGTTCCCCATCTCCTCGATCGGCGCGTAGAGATTGATCTTGCCCGGCGGGAGCCCGAGGTCCGACCAGTCCTTGATCTGACCGGAATAGATCTTCGCCAGGTTGTCGATCGACAGCGAGGCGACGGGGTTCTCGCGCGCCACCACCACCACCATCGCATCGAGCGCGAAGACGTGCTCGTTGCCCTCGGTGCGGAGGTCGGCCACGGCGGGAGCCGCGCGCCTCGCTTCCTCGTCGGTGAGGCGGGCCGCCGTCCACACCGCCTCGACCTTGCCCTGCGCGAGCCCGTCGAGTCCCTGGGTCACGCCGGTGCGATCGATGTTGACGCGCCCGACCTGCTTGCCCGTCGCATCGCTCAGCCGGAACTCGAACACGCGCGGGTCGGCGCCGACGCCCTGGGCCACCTTGAGCCCGTTCGCCGCCGCATACGACTTGACCAGCTCCGGCATGTAGTTGGTGCCGATGCCGCTGCCGCCCATCCAGGTGGTGGCGCCGAGGTCACCCTTCACCGCGGCGGTCGCGGACGTCGGGCCCTTCGGGCAACTGGCGCCGGTGCAGTCGAAGCGTGAGGCATCAAGGCTCATGGTGCCGAAGGTGTCCGACTGGATCACGTACCTCGTGCCGTCGAACTGGCGGAGCTCACCCGAAACCTCGAAGCTGCCTCCCTTCATCACCAGCTTGATCTCTGCTGCGGCGGCCTCACCGGCCACCGCCGTCCAGGCGAGAAGCAGCATCGCCGTCCCCCGCCAACCCATGCCCGCAAACATTTCCCTAATGCCTCCTGCCCGTGCCCCGCCGCACCCGCATTCCGCCCTCATGTCAGCGGACCGACAGATGGGGCACGCTATCCGGGTTGAACCGTACCTCGCGCGCCAGCGGCACCCCGCAAGGGACCGCCGACAGAGATCGCTCCTCGCTCAGCGCCGTTGCGGCGCCGCGCGGCAGCCGCCAGACCGTGAAGGCCATGCTGGCGAGAACTCCCGTGCCGCAGGTCTGCCCGCCCGGCACGTCACCCCGCGTCTCGTAGTCGAGCGCAAGCGTGACCACGCCCCGCCCATCGCCCGAATGCCAGAAGGTGTAGACCTCGACCTTGTCGCCAGGGGTCGCCGCGTCGGAGACCATGCCGAGGAAGCCGTGGCCGCGTCCCGACTTCCGGGCGCCGTCGCGGGCCGCCTCGGCCGGATCGGTCGCTCCGGCCCAGACGTGGCCGGGATCGTTGTCGCGTGCGGTGAACTCGTAGGCGTGCAGGTCGAGATTGACATCCGCCTTCCAGACGATGGCGATCTTGCTGACCGAGGCCATGTCCTCGGTCCTGATGTCGACCTCGCGCCGCGAGCCGTCCTGGAACACGGCGGCCACCCCGGTGCTGGTGCCGAGGAACAGGTCGAGGATGATCGAGGCGCGGCCGGCCTGATCGAGCGGCCGGGCGATGCTGACCGGACCATAGGCGATGGTCGCCAGCTGTCCGGCGCGGCATGGGGGCGAGGCGATGTCGATGCGCATGCGGCCACCCGGCAGCGGCGCGCTGGTCACCGTCGCCGGCCCGCAGGTCAGCGTCGGAGCCGGGACGACCATGGTGCCTGCCGCGTTCGCGGCCCGGGCCGGCGCAGGGGGCGGTGACCGCTCGGCATTGACCGGCGTGGATGGCGCGGCGGCAGGCGGCGATGGCGCCGGGTCCGTCGCCGGGGGAGCGGTGGGCTCAGCGGCGGGCGGCGTCGCCAGGAACGACTTGAAGCGCTCGTCGGCGCGCTTCTTGGCCTCGTTCTCCTGCTCGAGTATCCGTCGCTCGTCGCCAACGCGTCTTCGTGCCTCCGCCTCGATGGCGCTCAGGCGGCGGACCTCCTCGGCCTTGCGCTTCACCTCGGCCTCGGCAGCGGCGCGGCGCTCCTCCTCGGCCTTGCGCTTGAGCTCGGCCTCACCGGCGATCCGTGCATCCTCCGACTTGCGCTTGGCATCGATCTCGAGCGCCGAGCGGGCCTGCTCGAGATCCTTCAGCGTCTGGCCGCCGATGAACGACGGCACCTCGAACCGTGGTCCGGCCATCCCGCCCTGCTGGGCGAAGACGTCCGCCGGCAGCACGGCAGCGAGGCTCCAGAGCCATAAAAAACGTCGCAGCTTCCCCCACATTCCGTTTCTCTCCCCCGCGTGGGCGCTCTTCCGGCGCAGTCCGACAACGTGTGACGAGGGCGACACATTTCAAAAGTATGCCGCGAACAGCGGAATTTTTTTGCAGGCAGGCCCATCGGCACGCGCCGCCCTACCGGGCGCGCCACCGAAGGGCGATCCGGGTTGCAAAGGCGACAGATAACTCTAGCTGGCGACATCGGCGGAAAAATGACAACCGTCCAATTCGATGCCGGCGGCTTTCGCAGGCCGTGCTCAGGCCGCCTCGCGGGTGCGTGTCATAGCCTCCTCGCCCGCGTCCTGCGGGGCGCCCCAGAAGGCGGCGAGCGAAGGGCCGGCGGAAACGCGGCGATCCCGGCGAACGAACGCCCAGACCTCGTGCAGCCAGACGCGGCGGCCGATCCTGGAGTACCAGCGCATGCCCTGGCGGCTGACGGCGTCGGGTTGCAGATAAGTCCGCCACAGCGCCTTGGGCCGCGCCTGCATCAGTACCTCGATCAGCTTCACCCAGAGGAACGCGCGCCACGGTGCCATGCGGCGGTTCTCGAGCACCTGATGCTTGTAGTCCCAGCGACGGCGGTCGAGCTGGATCACGCGGCGGCCGGCCGCCTCGCGGAAGAAGGGCGTCCAGCGGTGCGGCGTGACATAGAGGGTGATGATCTGGTCGGGGTCGAGTGCGAGCAGCCGCCGGTAGGAGCGCCAGAAATCGCGATCACCCTCCTCCTCGAAGCCCGTCACCCACGAGGCGAGCGAAAGGATGCCGTGGCGCCGAAGCAGCCTGATCGCCTGCCGGTCGACCGACGTCTCGCTGCCCTTGCGCACCTTCTCCAGAACGGCGTCGTCGGTGTGCTCGGTGCCGAGAAGGAAGCGGACGAACCCGGCCTTACGATAGAGATGCAGGATGTCGGCATCGCGGACGATATCCTCGGTTCTGAGCGTCGCGATCATGGTCAGCTTCACGTTCTCGGCGATCAACGCCTCGAGGAACGCCTTCCAGACTTTGCGCGAGGTGGTCGGGTTCTCGTCCGCGAACGAGATCATCTCGACGCCGTGCTCGCGGTTGAGCCGCGCGATCTCGCTGGCGAGCCTGACGGGATCGCGATGGCGCCACCTGGTCCAGAATCCCCGCTGGCCGCAGAAGCTGCACAGGTGCGGACAGCCGCGCGAGAGCTGGATGACGACGCCGCGCTTTCCCCCGTAGTAGCTGTAGCGTGCGTGGTCGATCAGCTCCCAGCCGACGCGGTAGGCATCGAGGTCCTGGATCATCGCGGCCGGCGGCGTCGCGTGCGGCTGGCCTCCGAGGCGGAAAGCAATGCCGTTGATCATGGCGAGCTGTCCGGCCGGATAGCGCCGCGGCTTGCCCGTTACGCTGGCTGCCGGAACTGGGATCTGGGCGAGCGCACGGACGAGGCGCCGCGTCGTCTCCTCTCCTTCGCCGCGCACGATGGCGTCGACCTCGGGGCATTCGTCGAGCGCCTCGCGCCAATGGTAGGTGGGAAACACGCCGCCGTAGACGATCCAGGCGCGCGGGCAGGCGGCGCGGATGAGCGGCAACAGCTCGCGGATCACGGGATGGGCGGAGGTCGAGCCGTTGTGTCCAATCAGGACGGCGGCGGGGGCGCGTAGCCCGACCTCGCAGGCGATGCTGGCCAGCGGCATGTCGGCGAGATCGCCGTCGATCAGATCGACCTCATGGCCGTCGTCGATCAGCGGGCCGCCGACGGCAAGGAGCCCCAGTGGCGGCAACAGCTCGCCGGGCATGCGCGAGCCGATCGACTGGTGAGTCGGGTTGACGATGACGATGCGCATGGGATCGGCCCTCCTTCTCAAGCATGCCTGCCGCTGCGGTCGGCCAGCAGGCGGCCAGCCCAGCCTTCGAACGCCGCCCTGGTGATGACGGGCCGTCCATCGCCGGCCTCGCGGACCGCGTGCCAGCCGATGCCCGGCGGCTGGAACGCAGCCAGCACCGCGACGGTCGCGATCACGCATCCGATGGCGAACGAGGCGTGGAAGAGCGCCGCTTCGGCGAGCTCGGGGCGGGCAACGAGTGGAGCGTGTGGGGTATCGCCGGTATCTGTCGCGGAGGTCATGTCGGGCTCCTGGGGGCGGGGGGACTTGGGGGATCGATGGAATTGGCAGCCCCGATCCTCCCGTTCCGGCCCGATCCGCGACAGCGGCTAGTCCGGCCAGTTGCCGCCGGGATCCGCCGCCCACGGAGCCGTTAACGCCACCTTGGTGCCGTTATGTGAGGATTTGTGAGGGGGCGGTGAGCCCGAGGGGGAAATAGCCATGGCACGCGCGGCACGGATCAACGGCAGTGAGAACGACGCCCTGGCGCTGCGCGTGCGCGAGGAGATGGCGCGGCGGCGGATGTCACGCGAGGGGCTTGCGGCGGAGGCCCGCATCAGCCTGTCGACGCTGGAGAAGGCGCTCGCCGGAACGCGGCCGTTCACGCTCGCCACCATCGTGCGGCTGGAGGAAACGCTCGGCGTCCGGCTTAGGCCGGCGGCGCGGATTGCCCCCGACGGGACCGCGCCGGGTCCGGCCGCGGGCGTGGCGCCTGCCGATCTCGGCGGCTACAGCCGCGCCTCGATCGCCTGGCTGGAAGGGTCGTTCCTCACCATCCGGCCGTCGTTCGGCGGCAACGGCGCCATCTACGCCTACCGCACCGACATTGCCTGGGACGACGAGAAGTCCTGCCTCGCTTTCCGCGAGGCGGAGCGCATCGACACCGACTTCACCCAATTCGGCGTCGTATCGGTTCCGCACCAGTCGGCGCACGTGTATCTGGTCACCAACCGGCACGGCCAGCACCGCATGATCGTGCTGGCGCGGCCGGTCATCACCGGCGAGATGCACGGGCTGCTCACGACACTTCTCGCCGGACGCGGCGCGCACCTGTCGCCGGTCGCGGCACCGATCATTCTGAAGCCGATGCGCTCGGTGGCGGCGCCAGCCTTCGGGCGTGTGCTGCCCGGACAGCCGTCCTATGCCGCCTACTCGCAGCTCCTCGCCAAGACGCTCGACCAGGGTTTCGCGACACTATTGGCGAAATGAGCGCTGCGCGAACGGGGCCAGCCCCGCGCCCCGCGTCATGGCGGAGCCATGCTTCGCAAGGACGAGGCGGAGTCTCCCAGACCCACCAACTTTTGAAGTGGGAAGAACGCTCAGCGCTTCTCCCGCTCGCGGTCGCGCTGCCAATAGACCAGCAGCACCGTCACCGACGCCGTCAGGATCATCGTGACCAGGATATCGGAGCGCTTGATGAAGGCGAGCCACATGTTGAGCACGCCCGCCCAGCTCGCGCGGCCGACCAGGAAGCCGTTCCCGAGCATGAGAACGAAGACCAGCGCCGCCGTGAGCCCCACGCCGAGGGCGATCTGCGCCGACCGCTTGGCCGCGCGCGGCACGCTCATCCGCTTGCCCGGCAGCACGAGCATGGTCTTGTCCGACATCGCGTTTCTCCGTCGCGGTTAAGGATTCCGCAACATACCTGATTCGCGAATCGGGGTGGGAGAGGCAAGCGACCCCTCCGTGGGATCGACGCTGCTTTCGCCCCTTTCGAGCGCCACCATTCCACGGCCCGGTTTCGCCTCACCGTGCTTGGAGCACTTCATCAGACGCTCGTCGTCTTGAAACTTGTATCGACCCGAGGCCTTTCTGAGGCATCAACTCCCGGCCACCACCGCGCATCCCAGAGAACTGAAAACCGGGTCGACCGTCAACACGGTCAGCCCCTGATCGATCGCCTGTGCGGCCAGCAGGCGGTCGAATGGATCGCGATGCTGAACCGGCAAGAGGCCCGCCGCGCGCACCTGCGGAACTGTGATCGGCATCAGCTCAAAGCCACTCTGATCGATGATACCCTCGAACTGGCGTAGAAAGTCGGCAGCTTCTGACCACTTCCCCTTCCCCACTTTGATTGCGATTTCCCATGCAGTCGCGACACTGACCAATGCGTCATTCTCATTGGATTCGAGCAGAGCACGAGCGTTGGCCGGTAATTTCCCGCGTGCCGCCACCGACCAGAAGACTATGTGCGTATCGAGAAGTAATCTCACGCATCGTCCCCGTACCAGTCGCGAAGCTCTTCCTCGCTCATCGGGTCGAGCAAGCCCTCCGGCAACTTCATCTTGCCCTCGAGCAGCCCCAGGCGACGACCGCGGCGGATCTTGGCCCCAGGTTGCAACGGGGTAAGGCGAACTTCACCGTGCTCAGGATCGGAAATCGACACTTCCTCCCCTCGGGAGGCTCGCGCAATCAACTCTCCGAGGTGGTCGCGCGCATAGTCGAGGGCATAGCGATCCATATCCGGCTCCTCCGCTGGCAACATAGCGGCAGAGGGCCTACCGCTCAAATCTTTTGAACTTGATGCGGTGCGGCTCGACGGCGGCGTCGCCGAGGCGGCGCTTCTTGTCCTCCTCGTAGTCGGCGAAGTTGCCCTCGAACCACTCGACGTGGCTGTCGCCCTCGAAGGCCAGGATGTGGGTCGCGATGCGGTCGAGGAAGAAGCGATCGTGCGAGATGACCACGGCGCAGCCGGCGAAGTCCTCAAGCGCGGCTTCCAGCGCGCCGAGCGTCTCGGTGTCGAGGTCGTTGGTCGGCTCGTCGAGGAGGAGCAGGTTGCCACCCTCCTTCAGGAGCTTGGCGAGGTGCACGCGGTTGCGCTCGCCGCCCGAGAGCAGGCCGACCTTCTTCTGCTGGTCGGCGCCCTTGAAGTTGAACCAGCCGCAGTATGCGCGCGAGTTCACCTCCTTCTTAGCCCCGAGAAGGATCTGGTCGTTGCCGCCCGAGATCTCCTCCCACACCGTCTTCTTGTCGTCGAGGTGGGCGCGGCTCTGGTCGACGTAGGACACCTTCACCGTCTCGCCCAGCCGGATGGTGCCCTTGTCGGGCTTCTCCTGGCCGGTGATCATCTTGAACAGCGTCGTCTTGCCGGCGCCGTTCGGCCCGATGATGCCGACGATGCCGCCCGGCGGCAGCTTGAACGACAGGTCGTCGACCAGCAGCTTGTCGCCGAACGCCTTCGAAAGCCCGTCCACCTCGACCACGACGCCGCCGAGCTTCGGCCCCTGCGCGATCTGGATCGACGCCTTGCCGACCTCGTCACGCGCCTGCTGCTCGACCAGCTTGTCGAAGGCGGCGATACGCGCCTTGCTCTTGGCCTGCCGCGCCTTGGGCGACGAGCGGATCCATTCCAGCTCGCGGGCGATGGCCTTCTGGCGGTTCTCCTCCTGGCCCTTCTCGGTCTCCATCCGCTTGGCCTTCTGCTCGAGCCAGCTCGAGTAGTTGCCCTTGTAGGGCACGCCCTGGCCGCGATCCAATTCCAGCGTCCACTCGGTGATGTTGTCGAGGAAGTAGCGGTCGTGGGTGACGAGGATGACGCAGCCCTCGTACTCTTTGAGGAACTTCTCCAGCCAGGCGACCGATTCCGCGTCGAGGTGGTTGGTGGGCTCGTCGAGCAGCAGGATGTCGGGCTTGGAAAGGAGCAGCCTGGTCAGCGCGACGCGGCGCTTCTCGCCACCCGACAGCTTGGTCACATCGGCATCGCCCGGCGGGCAGCGCAGCGCATCGAGCGCCTGCTCCACCTGGGTATCGAGGTCCCACAGGTTCTGGGCGTCGATCTGGTCCTGCAGCGCCGTCATCTCGTCCGCCGTCTCGTCGGAGTAGTTGGCGGCGATCTCGTTGTAGCGGTCGAGGATTGCCTTCTTCTCCGCCACGCCCTCCATGGCGTTGCCGAGCACGTCCTTGTCGGGATCGAGCTGGGGCTCCTGCGGCAGGTAGCCGACCTTGATGCCCTCGGCCGGCCAGGCCTCGCCGACGAAGTCGTCGATCTGCCCGGCCATGACCTTCAGCAGCGTGGATTTACCCGCACCGTTGAGGCCGACGACGCCGATCTTGGCGCCGGGGAAGAACGACAGGTTGATGTCCTTCAGAACCGTCTTGCCCCCCGGATAGGTCTTGGAGAGCTTGTGCATGTGATAGACGTACTGGGGGTTCGCCATGGGGCGCGCCTCTCGCGTTTGCCTGAGGTTTCGGGAGTTGCGACGCTTCTAGCCGATCCGCGCGCCGGGCTCAATCGCCAGCCAGTGGCTCCGTCGACGCCATAGACCGCCGCCCGTCCAGAGAGCCAACAGCGGCAGCAGCCAGCAGGCCCATGCGATGGCGGTGTAGCTCGGATCGAACGGCAATCTGAGCGCGATCACCGCGTAGAGCATCAGCCGCAGCGCGATGGCGCCGGAGACGAGGGCGGCGAGGCTTGCCATGGCCGTCCGGTGAAGGTCGAGGCGGCGGCGGCGCGCGGCCCAGATGCCCAGGGCTAGGCACGAGAGGCTCAGCACGCCCTGGGTGAAGAACCCGGCTCGGGCCAGCGGCTCGGCGGCGCTCGCCAGCGCCGAGGGCAGGCTCGCCGCGAGGCCGATCGCGAGCACGCAAGCCGCAACGATGCCGAGCGGGCGATGGATGCCGGGCCGCCGCCGCGCCAGCAGCACCGCAGGCAGCAGGACGAGCCCCAGTCCCGAGGCCGCCATGTGCAAGCGGAAGATCACCGGCAGGCGCTCGTCGACAACCGCGAGCGCATAGGGCAGCGGCAGTATTCCCAGCGCGGAGGCCAGCGCCGCGACGCCGATGGTTGTTGCCGCCAGTGCCGCCGCGCCACCAATCAGCCACACGAGAAGGTGACGCTCCGTCGTGCGAAGGAACCGTTCACCATTCCGCCCGAGGTCGGTTGCCGTCATGTCCCGTACTTCCCGTCTGTCCCTTGCCACGCTGACCCTGCTCTTGGGCCCTCTGATGGCGGCCGTTCCGCTTTCCGCCGAGCCGGGCCGTGCTCAACCCGGCGATATGGAGGGCCGCTGGCAGGATGCCCGGCATGATCTCACGCTCGATATCGTGCGCTGCGGCGGCCAGTTTTGCGGCCAGATCGTCGACAAAGAGCAGAGATGTGGTGCGCGCGCTCTGACCGCCACGTGGCGCACCGAGCCAGCAATGGAGTCCCCCGACGACGTCGCCGGCGGGACGCTCGACATGCCGAGCCGGGGCGGCACCTACAAGGTACGGCTGCTGCTCAGCCAGGCCAAGGGAGCCGAGAAGCCTTCGCTGCACATCTATGGCGCGGTCAACGAGGAGCCGTCGCTTTACCGGCGCATGATCCCGCTCGCCTTGTATCTCGTTCGCATCGGCGATCCTGCCTGCACGCCGAAGGCAACCAGCTGACGGCGGACCGGTTCACGGCTATCAAGGTTGCTCCAGGCTCCGCAGCGGAGCGACCGATGACCAGAGCGGGAGCAGCCATGTACCGGCATATCCTCATCGCCAGCGACGGCTCGCAGATCTCCGGGCGCGCCGTCTCGCATGCCGTCGGCCTCGCCAAGGCGCTCGGCGCGCAGTTGACAGCCGTCACGGCAACGGAGCCGAAGCTCACCGGCCAGGCGGAGTTCGCCCGCATCGGCTGCTCGCAGGAGGAGTACGACGCGGCCGTTACCGCCGTCGCCGGGCGCATCCTCGGCACTATTTCCGCGGCGGCCACGGCCGAGGGCGTGGCATGCGAGAGCGTGCATGTCCGCAACGCCTATCCGGCCGAGGCGATCCTGGCGACGGCGCGGGAGAAGGGGTGCGACCTCATCGTGCTCGCCTCGCACGGGCGCACGGGCTGGGCCAAGCTGCTGGCGGGGAGCGAATCCGAGAAGGTCGCGCACCAGAGCGAGATCCCCGTGCTCATGGTGCGCTGAGCCGACACGAACGGCGCGTAGACAAGGAGGCGTCGACCATGCAGCGCAATAGCATCATGAGAACCGCGGCCTTTGCAGTCGCGGTGGCCGCGGGCCTTGTACCGGCTTCAGCCCAGCAGCCGAAGCAGGCCATCGGCGAGGAGATCTTCATTCGCTACTGCGCCGTCTGCCATGGCGTCGATGGCACCGGCAACGGTCCGCTCGCCGACGCGCTCAAGGTGGTGCCGCCCGATCTCACCGCGCTCGCCAAGCGGAACGGCGGCCGCTTTCCGACAGACCGAGTCGCCGAGACGATCCTCAACGGCGCCGCACCCGGCCACGGCAAGGCGATGATCGCATGGGGCCGCATTTTCGAGAAGGAAGGCGGAACGCCCAGCGCCGCCGCGCACATCCTCGATCTGACGCGGTTCATCGAGAGCCTGCAGCAGAGATAGCGGCCGCCTCGACGCGGCCGTCACAGATCGAGCTCGACCACCACCGGCGCGTGGTACGAGGCCGGCGAGTGGAGCTTCTTGCCGTACGCAACGGCCTCGTCACCCAACGCCTCGTTGTGCACCTCGATGCCGCGAACGTGCGCCGTCAAAGCGCGGCTGGCCAGGATATGGTCGAGCATCTGCGGGCGGCCGTGGTGGATCACCGAGAATCGCCGGTCCCGCGGCAACGCGCGGTCGAGCAGCACGAGTTGGCCCGCCGCCAGCTCGCCGGCCCCGGTATCCTCCTCGGCGGCGACGACGATGCGCACCGGCATCTCGTGATCCTCGGCGTTGAAGTCGCCGGCCACCGCCAACAGCGTGTCGGGCGCGACGGCGAGGAGCTCGTCGGCGAGGAGGCGCAGCTCGAGCGCCTGGCCGGAGCGCTTGACCGAGGAGAGGTAATAGCCCTCGGCCCAGCCTCCAATGCTCTTCCACGAGAACGGCCCGGTCTTCTGGCCCGGAACGGCGCTGGCGATGGGCGCCCGCAAGTGGCAATCGACGACGTGCAGCACCCTCCCCTGCCCCACGTCAATGCTCGCCAGCAGGAGCGGCCGGTCGAAACGGACGTGACCGGGCTCATGCCCGCCCTCGGCGGTGATCGGGATGTGAATGAGGGGCGCGACGCGCTCATGGCGGATCTCGCGTTGGGAGAGGATCGGCATCCGCGACAGGATCACCAGGTTGTGGACGTCGGCGACGCCCGCGCCGCCCGGACCGGTCGTCGCCGCGCGGTGGTAGCCGGCGTAGCGCGTGCCCTCGAGCAGCCGGTCCAGCGCCACCAGCCGCCGCTCCGGCAGGCCATGGACATGCTGGCCGTTGACCTCCTGCAGGCAGAGGACGTCGGCATCGAGCCGGTCGAGCATCGGCCGCAGCACGGCGGCGCGCGTCTCGACCGGCAGATGCGCCTTGGGCGGCAGATCGAGACTCTCGATGTTGAAGGTTGCCAGGCGCATGGGGCTCGGCCGAAATGGTGCTACGCTGATCCTAACGCTGTTTCAGGCGGTTCCGCCAGTAGCTCGGCCGCCGGCGCAACTGCATCACGGCGTAGACCGTCGCAACCTCGCCGCGCACCCGGTACACGAGGCCATAGGGAAAGCGACGAACCGGGCAACGCCGGACATCACCCGCCAGCCTCCGCCATGCGTAGGGGAATTCTTCGATGCGCTCGACGGCGGTCTGTACCTCCCGGGCGAACTCGTTGCCGAGACCGGGTTGCCGCGCATCGTAGTATGCCACAGCCTCGTCGAGCTCCAGCTCCGCCGCGAGAACGAATTCGACGATCATTTGCCCAGATGCTTGCGCAGCACTTCGGCTGCCGGGCGGGCAGTGGTCTCACCGCGCTCGTGGGCAGCGATGCGATCCTCGGCTTCCGCCACCCAGGCGGCCTCGATGCCCGGATCCGATTCGACCGTCGCAAGCAGAAGCTCGGCCAGCTCCTCGCGCTCGCACGCGGTGAGCCGTTGTGCTTCGTCGAAAAGATGTCTGATGCGCTGGTTCATGAAGCTAGCCTAATCCAGTTCCGGAGGGTTGAAAACAACGCGTACCGAAAAACCAATCACTGACCAAGCTCACCGCCCCGGAACCAGGACGGCGGCGCCGGTCAGCTCGCCGGACCGCAGCCGCGCCAGGGCCTCGTTGGCCTCGCTCAGCCCCATCTCCACGACCGTGGTGCGGACCGGGATCCGCGGGGCCAGGGCCAGGAACTCGCGGGCATCGTCGCGGGTCAGGTTGGCGACGGATCGGACGACGCGCTCTCCCCACAGGATCTCGTACGGCATGGGCGGGATGTCGCTCATGTGGATGCCGCCGAGGACCACCGTTCCGCCCTTGCGCGTGGCCCGCAGCGCCAGCGGCACGAGGGCGCCGACAGGTGCGAAGACGATGGCCGCGTCGAGGTGCACCGGCGGCGTGTCGCCGGATCCGCCGGCCCAGGCGCAGCCTTGCGTAAGCGCGAATTCCTGGGCGGCCCTGTCGCCGGGGCGTGTGAAGGCGTAGACCTGCTGGCCGCGATGGCGCGCGATCTGAGCGACGATGTGGGCGGCGGCGCCGAAGCCGTAGATGCCGAGCCGCTCGGCATGTCCGGCGAAGCGCAGCGAGCGATAGCCGATGAGCCCGGCGCACATGAGCGGCGCGGCTTCGACATCGGAGAGCCCCGGTGGCACGTGGAAGCAATAGCGGGCGTCGGCGACCGTGAAGTCCTGGTAGCCGCCGTCGATCTGGTAGCCGGTGAAACCCGGATGGTCGCAGAGGTTCTCCTGGCCGTTGCGGCAGAACCAGCACGAGCCGCACGTGGCGCCGAGCCACGGCACGCCGACACGATCGCCCAGCGCAAAGCCGGTGACGCCTTCGCCGAGAGCGCGCACGCGGCCTATGATCTCGTGCCCCGGCACGACCGGCAGCTTCGGCTCGGTGAGATCGCCATCGACGACGTGGAGGTCGGTGCGGCAGACGCCGCAGGCCGTCACCTCGACCAGGATCTGGCCCGGGCCCGCCACCGGCACCTGCCGCTCGACGAGACGCAGCAGCTCACCCTGCTTCTCCAGAACCATGGCCTTCATCTGAGGGTCTCAGCCGATCTCAAGCCTGCATCGCCTCTGCCTCGGCGCAGCACGCCTCGGGGTGCGTGGCGACGAGCTGGCGCAGGACCGATAGCAGCTCGCCTGCATGCTTATGATCGCCGCGCGACGATGCCTCGCGAATGTCGTCGATGATCATGTCGCGGATGGTCTCGATGCCATGCTCCTTGCCGAGCAGGTAATTGCCCAGCGCCGCCGCGGCCATCTCGGGGATGTGCTCGTGCTCGGCGATGGCCGCGATCTCCTCGCGGCTCAAGCCGCACATCGCGACGCAATCCTCGAACGAGATCATCATGACTTCCTACCTCTGCATCACGTATGTCCCGGGCGCATCGGCGAGAGGTGCCATGCCCTTCTCTGGCGCGCCCATCCGCGGCGGTGTCACCGGAGCGCCGGAGCTCGCGTCGAGCCAGCGCACCCACTCGGGCCACCACGAGCCGGGCTTGGCGGGCGTCTCCGCCTTCCAAACCTCGGGGTCGGTGTAGAGATCCTGGTCGCGCCGCGTCGCCACGCGATAGCGGTGCTTCGAACCCTTTACCTCCGAGACGATGCCGGCGTTGTGGCCGCCCGAGGTGAGGAGGAAAGTGACGTCGGTATCGAGCAGGAGGTTGAGCTTGTAGACCGAGTGCCAGGGAGCGACGTGGTCGGTCTCTGTGCCGACGGCAAACACAGGGGCGCGGATATCGGTGAGCGCCACCTTCCGGCCACCGACCTCGTAGCGTCCGGCGGCCAGATCGTTGTCGAGGAACATGCGCCGCAGGTACTCGGAGTGCATGCGATAGGGCATTCGGGTGGTATCGGCATTCCAGGCCATCAGGTCGAAGATCTCCGACCGCTCGCCCATCAGGTAGTCGTGGACGACGCGCGACCAGACGAGGTCCTTGGATCTCAGCATCTGGAAGGCGCCGGCCATCTGCGGGCCGTCGAGGTAGCCCTGCTGCCACATCATGTCCTCGAGGAACGAGATCTGGCTCTCGTTGACGAACAGGCGGATCTCGCCCGCCTCCTCGAAGTCGACCTCGGCGGCGAGGAGCGAGACGGTCTTGAAGACGCGATGCGTGTTGCCGGCATGGACGGCGGCCGAGATCGCGAGCAGCGTGCCGCCGAGGCAATAGCCGCAGCCGTGGACCTCTTCCCCTGGACAGATCTTGTGAATGGCATCGAGTGCCGCCTCGATGCCGAGCGTGCGATAGTCATCGAGGCCCAGATCGCGATCGCCGGAATCCGGGTTCTTCCATGAGATGATGAAGACGGTATAGCCGGCGCCGACGAGGTGCTCGACCAGCGAGCGGCCCGGCGCCAGGTCGAGGATGTAGAACTTCATGATCCACGACGGCACGATGAGGACCGGCTCCGGCCGCACCTCGCCCGTGGCCGGCGCGTACTGGATCAGCTCGATGAGCCGGTTGCGGAACACGACCTTGCCGGGCGTGAGCGCCAGGTTCTCGCCGACCTTGAAGCGATCGGCTCCGGCAGGAGGGCGGCCATTCATGCCGCGCTCGAAATCCTCGACGAAGTTGAGCCAGCCGCGGAAGAGGTTGAGCCCCATCTCCGACCGGGTCCGCTCGATCACCTCGGGGTTGGTCGCAAGGAAATTCGACGGTGACAGGAGATCGAGGATCTGACGGGCGGCGAACTCGACCTGGCGCTCGTGCTGGGTGGTGACGCCGCGCACGTCCGTCGTCGCGTTGTGCCACCACTGCTGCTGAAGCAGAAACGCCTGGTGGATGACGTTGAAGGGCCAATGATGCCACGCCTCGCCTGCGAAGCGCTTGTCCTGCTCCAGCGGCTCGATGCAGACGCGGCCATCGCCGCCTTCCAGCGCGCAATGGCCCATGTAGTGGGCGAGCCGCATGGCCTTGCGCAGCGCCTTATGCCAGAGCTGGACCTGCTTGCCCGGCGCGGCGGAGAGGTGAATGAGCCAGTCGAAATAGGCTTCCGCCAGGGTCGCCGGCGAGATGCCGAGCGTGGCCTGCCCGACGGCGTAGTTGAGCGAGCGGTCGATGACATCGCCGAGCCGCGACGATGGGTCGTCGTCCTCGGCGGCCCCCGCCGGCGAGATCGGTGACGGCGCGGGCGGGGCGACTGGCGGAGGCGACGGCTGGCGCAGCATCTCGGCTGGCAGAGCGCCCTTGCAGGTCACCACCTGCGGGGTCGATGCCGGGGCCGCTAAAGGGATGGCGACGGGCTTGGGGGTGGCCATGGGTGTCGCTCCACGTCTTTCGATCGGCGGAATGACCCGGCACCCGCGGCGCCGGGCCACGACTGGCATGTAAGCCCTTCTAGCTGCGCCGCAACAGGGGCGTGTTGATGGGGGTCAAGGCGGCCGGCGGATCAGACGCTTTTCGCTCAATGGTACCCCTCGCCCTCACGCACCTTGCCGCGAAAGGTCCTGTAGACGAAGACGGTGTAGCCGAGGATCATCGGCAAGAGCACGAGCGTGCCGACCAGCATGAACATCTGCGAGCTCGGGTGGGCGGCCGCCTGCCAGACGGTCATCGACGGTGGCACCAGATACGGCATGTTGGAGACGACGAGCCCGAGGAAGCCGATCATGAAGATCGCCACGGCATAGAGGAACGGGCTCACCTCCTCGCCGCGCCCGAGGGCGCGCCAGCACAGGAACCCTGCGGCGGCCGTGAGCAGCGGCACGGGGGCGAGCGCGGCGATGTTCGGCCAGACGAACCAGCGCTCGAAAATGCGCGGGTGGGCGTAAGGTGTCCACAGGCTGACGATCACCATGGCGGCAAGCGTGAGATAGAGCAGCAGCCTCGCCCGCCGCCGCGCCTCGCCGGCGAGGTCGCCCTCGGTCTTCATGATCAGCCAGCAGGCGCCGAGAAGCGCGTAGCCGGCGACGAGTGCCAGGCCGCAGAAGATGGCAAACGGAGAAAGCCAGATGAAGCCGCCGCCAGCGAACTCGCCGTTGGCGACGGGAATGCCGCCGAGGAGCGTGCCGAGGATGAGCCCCTGGCAGAAGGCCGCGGTGATCGATCCGCCGGCGAAGGCCATGTCCCAGATGCGGTGGTTCGGCTTCGCCACCCAGCGGAACTCGAAGGCGACGCCGCGCAGAACGAGGCCCATCAGCATGATCAGGACCGGCAGATACACCGCCGGCATGATCACGGCGTAGGCCTTGGGAAAGGCGACGAACAATCCACCGCCACCGAGCACCAGCCAGGTCTCGTTGCCGTCCCAGAACGGCGCCACGGAGTTCATCATCGTGTCGCGGCGGTTTTCGGCGGGGGTGGCTGGGAACAGGATGCCGAGCCCCAGATCGATGCCGTCGAGGATGACGTAGAGCGCCACCGCCGTGCCGATCAGCGCGGCCCAGACCAGCGGCAGCCAATAGGTGATGTCCTGCATGGCTATCTCCCCGTCTCGGGCAGACCCGGGCGGCCTATGGCGGCGCGGGTCGGCTCGTTGGCGGCGCCCAGCGGGCGATTGGGCACGGCGTCGCGGGGCTCGGTCCCGGGCTCGGGGCCACGGTTGATGAGGCGGTTGATGTAGTAGATGCCGCCGGAGAACACCGCCGCGTAGATGACGACGAACAGCGCGAGGGTCGTCGCGACCTGGGCCGCGGAGACCGGCGAGAGCGCATCGGGGGTGCGCAGGATGCCGTAGGCCACCCAGGGCTGGCGGCCCGTCTCCGTCACCCACCAGCCGGCGAGGATGGCGATGAAGCCCAAGGGCCAGGCGTGCTGCACGGAGCGAAGATACCAGCGCGTCGTGTGCAGGCGGCCGCGCCACCACAGCCAGGCGCCCAGCAGCCCGATGGCGATCATCAGCACCCCAATGCCGACCATGACACGGAAGGCGAAGAACACCGGCTTGACCGGCGGGCGGTCGTTCGGCGCGAAATCCTTGAGGCCCTTGATGCGGCCCTCGGTGGAATGCGTGAGAACGAGGGCGCCGAGGCCCGGGATGGTCAGCGCGTAATCGTTGCGCTCTGCCGTCTCGTTCGGCCAGGCGAACAGCACGAGACCGGGCGGCTCCCCGCCATCCCAATGCGCCTCCATCGCCGCCACCTTGGCCGGCTGGTGCTCGAGCGTGTTGAGGCCATGCTGATCGCCAATGAAGAGCTGCAGCGGTGCCAGGATCGCGACCATCCCGAGGCCCATGTGCAGCATCGTTCGCGCCTCGCGCTGGCACTTGCCGGCGACGAGGTAACGGGCGCCGACCGCCAGCACAACCAGCGACGTCGTGAGGAACGTGGCGGTGTACATATGCGCGAATCGGTACGGGAAGCTCGGATTGAAGATCACCTTCATCCAGTCGAGCGGATAGGCGACGCCGTCACGGACCTCGTGCCCAGCAGGTGTCTGCATCCACGAGTTGGCCGAGAGGATCCAGAAGGCGGAGAGCGAGGTGCCGAGCGCGACCAGGATCGCAGACACCATGAGCAGCGTCGGCGGCACGCGGTTCCAGCCGAACAGCAGGATGCCGAGAAAGGTCGCCTCGAGGAAGAACGCGGTCAGCACCTCGTAGCCTATCAGCGGACCGACGACGTTGCCGACGACCGTCGAGAAGCGGCTCCAGTTGGTGCCGAACTCGTAGCTCAGCACGATCCCCGACACGACGCCCATGGCGAACGAGACGGCGAAGATCGTGGTCCAGAAGCGGGCGAGCCGGCGATAGTGCTCGTCGCCGGTCCAGCGCCAGCGCACGAGCAGCGTGGCAATGAACGCCGCGAGCCCGATCGTGAAGCTCGGGAAGATGATGTGGAACGAGACGGTGAAGGCGAACTGGATTCGGGCGAGGAGCTCGGCATCCATCGTTGTCACCCTGCGTCGTGGCCACTAGGTCTGTGAGCCGGCGAACGTGTGTTCCAGATTTTGATCCAGATCAAATTGAGGGGCCAGAGGCGGAACGTCGCGCGACCAGAGTGACAACGTGCGAGCAGGCTGAATGGCACCCGGCGGAACGAAAAAGGCCGGGGAGACCCCGGCCTTTGGACATTCCACGCTTGGAAGCAGGCACTCCCAAAGGGTCAGAGCTTCTCCAGGAACGGCAGAGGGTCGACCGGGTCCTTGCCCTGGCGCAGCTCGAAATGCACCGTCGGCTGGTCGACCTGACCCGTCTTGCCGGCCTTCCCCAAGACCTGGCCGCGCTTGACCTTGTCGCCGCGCTTGACGAGCACCGTGTCGTTGTGCGCGTAGGCGGTGACCCAGCCGTTCGAGTGACGGACGAGGACGAGGTTGCCGTAGGCCTTGAGCTCGGCGCCGACATAGGCGACCTCGCCCGACTCGGCGGCGTGGACCTCGGTGCCCATCGGCACAGCGACGTCGATGCCGTCATTGTGCGTGCCATCGGAGCGCTGGCCGAAGCCGTTGACGACTTTGCCCTTGGCCGGCCAGCGCAGCTTGCTGCCGGCCGTGGCGGCGCCCGTGCCCGCTGCCGCGGTCCTCTCGGGCTTGGCCGGCTTCGGGTCGACGGACGGCTTCGCCTCCGCGACGGGCGCGCTCGCCATCGGCGGCACGTCGTTGAGCTTGCCCTTGTCGTCCTCGAGCGCGGCGACCCGCGGACGATTGATGATCGTCGGCTGCATCGACGACGGTCCGGCCATGGTGGCGGCCGGGGCGGATGGCGCGGGCTCTGCGGCGGCGATCGGAGCCGGGGATGGCTGCGGGCTGCCCTCGCCCGGAACCTTGAGCACGGTGCCCGGACGGACTCGGCGGACGTCCGCGATGGCGTTCACCTGCTGCAGCTCGGCGAGCTTGATCTTGTGCTGGATTGCGATGGCGTAGAGCGAGTCCCCGCTCTTGACCGTGTAGGTGGCATTCCATCCGGCGGGAGGCGGCGTCGGGGGAGTGGCAGCCTTGTGCGCGACCTCAGGCTTGGTCAGCGGCTTCTTGGCGCGGCCGTTGGCGGGCAGCACGAGCTTCTGCCCGGGCTTCAGCGACGGGCTCTTGAGGTTGTTGACCTGCATCAGCTCGTTGAGAGACACGCGATACTTCTTCGACAGGCCATAGAGCGTGTCGCCGTGCTTGACCTCGATCTCCTCGCCCGTCTGTGCCGTCTCGTGCGCTGGCGCGGCATGCGCAGCGTGTGCCGGAGACGGTTGCTGCGGACGGCTCGTCTGCCGGGGCGACGCCGGGGGATCGTTGACGAGGGGTGCTGGCGGCGGCGCGGAGGGCACCGGCGCGGGCAGCGCAGACATCTGCACGCCGGTGTCGCGAGCGGCAGGACGCGGCGGCTGATAGGCAGGCCCGGTCACGGGCGCCGGAGGGGGCGCAGCATCGGGATTTGCGCCGAGGTAGCCCGTCGGGCGGCTGTAGACCGTCTCACTCGGCATGGGCAGAGAGCCCGTAGAGCCGCCTCGGTCGGCGAAGCCGGAGCCGGGGAAGTCGAAACGCGCCACGTCGGCGCTGCAGCCGGCGGCTAGCATCGAAAGCCCGAGGGCTCCGATTCGAAGAGGGCTCATTGCAGCGGCGAGGCCCGAAGACGAACCCTCACGCATACGCGAACCAACAATACGCACCATGTCACGCACCTCTAAACCCACTGTCAGTTAACCTTCTTCCGGTTAACGCGCTCTTAACGGCGCATGGGAATGCGACGCGATTCGTTTCAGTGCTGGTCAGCTATACGCGGCACCCGCCAACCTCGCGGACGGCTGCCCGGAGCGCTGCTCGCGGGCCGACGCCTGAAGAGAAAAGCCAGGCGCCGAGGCAACAGGGCCGGCACCCGCTGAAGAAACTCAGTAATCAGTGATTGTGCTCGGACAGCGGCGGACTTTCGGCAAAGCGGCGGCTTTCGACCTCGCCTGACGATCTGGTCAACAGGTCATGACCCGGTGTCGAAAAGGGATACGAAATGGAAAAACTCCATTTCGGCGCTCAGCCTACTTGCCGCGCTTTTTCGAAGGCCGCTCCTCGTCGCCCGCGAGCAGCGTCGCGAGCGCGGCGCAAGCGGGACCGTGGGTCAAATCGAGGTGCAACGGTGTCACCGACGTGAAGCCGCGATAGATGGCCCAGAGGTCGGTGCCTTCGGCGGGATTGGATTTCCGCCGCTCGAAGCCGAACCAGAAGTAAGGCGTACCCCAGGGATCCTTGCGCTGGTCGATGTGGAGCATGCCCGGATCGCGGCGCCCCTGCGTCGTCACTCGCGTCCCGGCGACGCGGTCGGGGGGCAGGTCGGGGAAGTTGACGTTCATGAGAACGTCCGGCGCCCAGCTCGACTCGAGGAGCTTGCGGATCAGCGCCGGGCCCAGCTCGAGTGGCGTCTCCCAGTGGATCGTTCCCGTCTCGTCGAAGCCATAGGTGAGGCTCACGGCGATGGAGCGGATGCCGAGAAGCGTTCCTTCCATGGCGCCGGCGATGGTCCCCGAATAGGTGACGTCCTCGGCGATGTTGGCGCCCTGGTTGACGCCGGAGAGGACCAGCGCCGGGGGCTTCTTCAGCAGGATGTGGCGCACGCCCATGATGACGCAATCGGTCGGCGTGCCACGGACCGCGTACCTGCGCTCGGCGACCTCGCGGCAACGGAGCGGCTCGTGCAAGGTCAGGGAGTGCGACGCGCCGGACTGGTTGGTCTCGGGCGCCACGACCCAGACGTCGTCGGACAGCGCCGAGGCGATCTCCGTCAGCACGGCCAGTCCCGGCGCGTTGATGCCGTCGTCGTTCGTGACAAGAATGCGCATCGGTCCTCGGCTCGTCAGCGGCTCCGCGGCGACCGCGATCGATGCGGCGCGCCAGCCGCCATCTAGCCCGTCCCGCCGTCACATGCCAGTGGCGACCGGTCCCGGCAGGGCTCAGGAGGGGTCGAGGCCCTTTTTCTTGTCGTCCTTGAACGGCTTGAGCAGCTTCAGCGTCGCGAACGTGAAGACGGAGACGATGACGGCGACGTCATAGGCGCCGAGGCCGACCGCGGCGCCGATGGCACCCGTGGCCCACAGGCTGGCGGCGGTGGCCGTTCCCCTGACGGCGTGCTCGTGCTTGAGGATGGCGCCGCCCCCAATGAATCCGACGCCGGTAATCAGCCCCTCGACGACCCGGGCCATCGCCTCGGGCGAGTTGCCGATCGTGCTCTCGACCGCTTGGATGACTCCGCAGCTCGCCAGAGCGACGAGCGGAAACGTGCGCAGGCCTGCACTGCGCTCGGCCTGCTCGCGATCCCAGCCTATCGGGAAGGCGAGCGCGTATGCAGCGGCCAGCGCCAGCGCGTGGGGCACGATCCGGAATGCGTTTTCCACCGGAAACCTGCGCTCAATTGGAGGGTGCTCCGAAAAAGGCGGCGGCCCCGCCCTGCGAGGACGGGGCCGCACTGCGATGCGAGCCGGCGGGTCTCCGTCAGCGCGCGCTTCCACTTCCGCCCTTGCCGGGTGCCTTCATAGCAGGGCCGTTCTTGTTGCCGGGCGCGCCTTGGACGCCCTTGGCGTCCTGGCTGGGCTGGGTCACACCCGCGCTGCCACCGGATGTCATCGGCTGGCTCGGATCGTGACCAGATGCGCCGGAACTGCCCGTGGCGGTGCCCTGGCCGCCAGAGCCCGACGACTGGCCGGGTGCGCGTGTCGCCGGCCCGGTGCGGGTGTCGGGTGGTCCCTTGACGCCGGGGCCGGAACTCGGTGCCTTCTCGATCGTGGTCTCGCCCGTCTTCGTCTGACCGTTAGTCGACTGGGCCGAAGCCGGGAGCGCCAGAACGAGGGCGAGCAGGGCCGCGGATGCAACTGCGAGCTTCATGTCCTCACCTTTCGTTTTTCTTGTTGCTGATGCCGAACGCCGCCTCGTCCGGTCTCGTTCCCCTCGCGCCGCGTTCAGTACCCTGTCAGCGGCCGATCGCGGCGATACGGTCGACGATGCGGCCGGCTATAGCCGAGGCGCGATCGGTGAACGGCGACATGCGCGACACGTCGACCGAAGAGAGGCGATCGCCCATCGTGCCAATCAAGTTGCTGATCCCGTCGCTCAGACCCGAGCGATCGGCCGAAGCCCTGAGGCGGCGCTCGAGGTTGCGCGTCTCGCGCTCCAGCCGCCGCTCGAACGATTTCAGCCGCGAGCGTGGCGTGCTCGACGGCTTCAGGGCCAGCACGACGATAGCGCCGGCCGTGGCCACCGCGGCCGCAGTGAGCAGGGGATGCCGCTCGACTGTCGTCGCGATTGCGCCGTAAACGCTGGGCTCGCCGCGATTCCAGGCTTCTCCTGGCTGCGCCGTCATCTCACTCACCTGCTGCATGGCTCACCTCGTCCCGTTCGATCCGGGAAAGGAACGCAACCGCGGGGCGGCGGTTCCCCGACTGCTCAGGCGCCGACGGTGCTCGGATCGACAGGCGGGAAGCAATCCCTGACCGCGGTGAGCAGAACATCGGCACGGATCGGCTTGGAGAGGACCTTGCAGCAGGAATAGCCGGCGGGGAGCTGGTCGACGACACCCGAGAGCACCAGAAACGGCTTCCCGAGACGGCGCAGCATCTCGGCAACCGGAGCGGAATTGCCGTCGCGCAGGAGAAAATCGAGGATGGCGGCGTCGCATCCCTCGGCGGCGATCAGGCCGAGTGCCTGGTCCACGGTAGCGGCAGGACCAACGACGGCGAAGCCGGCCTGCTCGAGCATGGAGACAAGGGAGTAGGCCAGCACCGGCTCATCGTCGACCACCAGGATCCGCGGACTCATCGGTACTCCGGCTCCCCATAGAACGCTGCCCTACGCTAACATCCCCCGTAGCCGGATGGCAGCCTGCCTCAATCGACACTGGTCGAATACCTGCTGGCTTGCCACACTCGCGGCCAGGCAAGATCGAATCGCATGCGGTAACGAATGGGGACTGCGGAGCTTCATCTCTATCACGACGCCCTCATCGTGCTGGCGACCGCCGGCGTGATCATCCCCGTCATGCATCGCTACCGCATCACTCCGGTGCTCGGCTATCTCGCCGCGGGTGCCCTGCTCGGCCCGCATGGCCTCGGAGCGCTGGCGTCGCAGATCACCGCGCTCTCCTACATCAGCATCACGAGCGAGGCGGAGCTGCGCTCGATCGCCGAGCTCGGAGTCGTGTTCCTCATGTTCGTCATCGGGCTCGAGCTGTCGATCGAGCGACTGACGACGATGCGGCGTCTCGTGTTCGGCCTCGGCGGCCTGCAGATGGTGCTAACGGCGGTGGCCATTGGGCTCACGGCGCCGCTGTTCGGCAACTCCGCGGCCGCCTCGGTGCTGATCGGGGCCAGCCTAGCGCTCTCGTCGACGGCCGTCGTCGTGGAATGGCTGTCACAGCGCAAGCGGCTCGGGACCAGCGCCGGACGTGCCGCCTTCTCGGTCCTGCTGCTGCAGGATCTCGCCGTGGTGCCGATCCTGGTCATGACCGGGTTGCTCGGACAGCACGCAGGAGGACCGCTGGTTCTCGAGCTCGGCAAGGCGCTGTTCCAGGCGACCTGGATGCTGGCGTTCATTGTCATCGGCGGGCGCATCCTGCTGCGCCCCCTCTTCCGCCTCGTCGCCAGCGCCGACAGCCCGGAGCTGTTCATGGCGGCGACGCTGCTGGTCGCGATCGGGTCCGCCGTGCTCACCGCGGGCAGCGGTCTTTCGATGGCGCTCGGCGGCTTCGTCGCCGGGCTGCTGCTCGCCGAGACGGAGTACCGCAAGGCCGTCGATGCCGTGATCCAGCCCTTCAAGGGCCTTCTCATCGGTGTCTTCTTCATCTCCATCGGCATGCGCATCGACGTCGTGACACTGGCGCGCGAGCCGATCTACCTCCTCGCCTGCGCGGTCGGCACGATCGCCATCAAGGTCGCGATCATGGCGCCGCTGGCCCGCCGGTTCGGCCTCTCCTGGGGCGCGGCGACGGAAGCGGCGCTGCTGCTCGGACCGGGCGGCGAGTTCGCGTTCATCGTCATCTCGATCTCGGTCGCGCAAGCGATCATCATGCCGAATGCAGCCAGCCTTCTACTCGCGGTCGTGGCGCTCACCATGGCGCTCATTCCGGCGGTTGGAATCGCGGGGGAGCGCTTCTCGGCTTGGATAAAGCCCCCTGCCCCGGCCCCCGCCGCACTCGCCGAGACGCCGCCGACCGGCCGGCAGGTTCATGCGATCGTGGTCGGGGCCGGGCGCGTGGGGCGCGTCGTGTCGCGCCTGCTATCTGCTCATGGCGTCGAGCACGTGCTGACCGACCGCGATCCCGGCGCGGTCGTCTCCGGGCGCGAGGACGGCCACGTCGTCTATTACGGCGACGCCAAGAACCCGGCCTTCCTGAAAAGCTGCGGGCTCGGCACGGCCAGGGCCGTCATCGTCACCATCCATTCCGGACCCGAGATCGACGAGGTGGTGGATGTCGTGCACTCGATGCGCCCGGCGATGGAGATCATCGCGCGCGCCCGCGACGGAGAGCATGCCCGCAAGCTCTACAAGCGCGGGGTGACGGACGCCGTGCCGGAGACCATCGAGGCGAGCCTGCAGCTCTCGGAGGCGGCGCTGGTCGCTCTCGGCCAGCCGGCCGGTCCGGTGATCGCCTCGATCCACGAGCAGCGCGACGTGTTCCGGCGCGAGCTACAGAGGGCCGCCGGGACACCCGAGCGCCCCGTCCGCGGCCTCCGGGCAGCGCGCAGCAAGGAAGCCGGTTGACGGCGAGCGGTTCGTCAGGCCACCGCGCCAAACGGCACCAGGCGTCCGTTGTCCTCGTCCCACAGAGTCAGCCGCACGCACGACAGGCTCGACCAGAGCGTAATCCGGTTCATCTGCCGGCATTCCGGCATCGCCGCGGCGCACTCCTGCAGGCGGTAGTTGGGGATGGTGCCGTTGAGGTGATGAATGTGGTGCAGACCGATGTCGCCGGTGAACCAATTGAGGACGCGCGGCAGGTCGTAATAGGAGCTGCCCAGCACGGCGGCGATCTGGAAGTCCCACTTGCTGCCGCGCGCCCAGTATGTGCCCTCGAACTGGTGCTGAACGAAAAAGAGCCAGCCTCCCGCAGCGGAGGCAACGATCACGATCGGCAGGCCGACCATCAGGATATGCACGGGGTCGATGACGAGGCTCAGCGCTAGCAGCGCCACCAGCAGGGCCAGGTTGAGGCCCATGACGCTGCGCCAGGCGTCGCGCGCCGGCAAGCCGTGGAACCAGGGCAGCCGCTGCAGCACCAGGAAATAGAATGGAATGCCGAAGGCGAAGAGGAACAGGGGGTGGCGATAGACGCGGTAGCCGAGCCGGCGCAGCGGCGAGAGCTCACGGTACTCGGCGACGGTGAGCGTATCGATGTCGCCGATGCCGCGGCGGTCGAGGTTGCCGGAGTTGGCGTGGTGGATGGCATGCTCGCGCTTCCAGAGGCCATAAGGTGTCAGCGTGAACAGGCTCATGGCGCGCCCGGTCCAGTCGTTGGCGGTGCGCGAGCCGAAGAACGACCCGTGACCGCAGTCGTGCTGGATGATGAACAGCCGCACCACGAGCCCGGCGGCTGGGATGGCGAGCAGCAACGTCAGCCAGTATGCGGTTTGGACCTTGGCCAGCATGAGCCATACGATTGCGAGCAGCGGCAGAACCGTGGTGAGGATCTGAGCCACCGCGCGCGCGGGCTGCGGCCCGCGATGCTGCGCGCAGACCTGGGCCATGCGCCGAACCAGCGCTTTGGCCTCGGCATGGCTCATTGTGTCAAGGCTAATGGTCATCGCGAGTCGTTCCCCCCAAAGGATTCGTGCGATCAGGCGCTCTGCGGCGCGACCCTATCGGAGCCGGCCCTCGCATTCCAGCACCGAACGGCAACTTATCTGCATTTCCAAACAGGCATACGTGCAGCGCACAATGCGGTTTGCGGATGCTCAGTAGCCTACCTGCCGACTCGGGTCGGGATCGCCCGGGGTCGGCTCCGAGATGGCGGGCCGGTAGTCCGGGGCTCCCCAATGCCGGGATCGCGGCCTCGAACAGGCCGTTGGCGAGATCGTTCCATAGTGTCGGGCCAGCGCCGATAGCGCCAGTTGGAGGACCACCTTGGCCGAGCGCAGCGCCCAGCCGTTCCTCTGCTCGACCTGCTCCAGGCCGCGCAGGTGACAGCAGACGTCGACCAGCACGCCGGCCAGCTCCGGTCCGACGGCCATGAGCGCCCGGTTGACCCGCTCACGGGCAGCGAGAACGTTGTCGGCGATCTCGCCCGCGGCGCCGCCACAACCGCGGGTGCAAGGCGCCACGACGGACCAGCTCGCCGTGACACGCGGATCGAGGCCGGCGAAGTGATGATCGGCCCGGAGACGCTCGCCCGCGGCGAACTGCTCGTCCGTGATGAGCGGGGCACCGCTCCTGTCGCGATGGCGCCGCAGCCAGTCGAGCGGGCTCTCACAGGGGCCGGCAGAGGGGCGCGCCGGCCGGGCTCGACGAGGCTCAGCCTCTCGCATCGCCGGTGGCGGCGCCG